>Ga0068867_100000226_pt1 | contig 36850 bp, 41 predicted proteins | sample KBSMisM32_FD_65649 | JGI IMG/M metagenome (GOLD analysis project Ga0068867, IMG submission 65649) | Miscanthus rhizosphere microbial communities from Kellogg Biological Station, Michigan, USA - KBS Miscanthus M3-2 | ecosystem: Host-associated > Plants > Roots > Rhizosphere > Soil ...
CCGGCTGGGGACTCTCACTCGACTACATCCTGACGATCGCGATCAGCGCCTTCTTCGTCCCCCATTACCTGGGCGCCTTCTTTCCCGCCCTCGGGCACGCGCCGGGCGACGTGATCGGCGGCGTCGCCGTGATCGGCCTGCTCACCCTGGTCAACATCCGCGGCCTCGGCGAGTCGGCCAACCTCAACATCGCCCTCGCCGTCCTCGACCTGCTCACCCAGGTGGCGCTCGTCGTCCTCGGCGCGGCGCTCGTCCTCCACCCCTCCGTCCTGGTCGACCAGGTCCACCTCGGCGTCGCCCCCAGCTTCTCGCAGCTGCTCTTCGCGATCTCGATCTCGATGCTTGCCTACACCGGGATCGAGACCGTCTCCAACATGGCCGAGGAGGCGCGCGATCCCGGCGAGCAGGTGCCGAAGGCGGTCAATCTCGTCCTGATCGCGGTGCTCGGCCTCTACGCCGGCATCTCGATCGTCGCCCTCTCCGCCCTGCCGGTCACCCAGGACGCGAGCGGCCACTACGCCACCGCGCTCGGCACCACCTACGCCGACGACCCGGTGCTCGGCATCGTCTCCGCCCTGCACCTGCACGGCGCGCTGGCGACGGGCGCCCGCTACTACGTCGGCGGCCTCGCGGCAACGATCCTGCTGATCGCGACCAACGCCGGCATGATCGGCATCTCGCGCCTCTCATGGTCGCTGGCCGAGCACCGCCAGCTGCCGGGGATCTTCGCCAAGCTCCACCCGCGCTACGACACCCCCTGGTTCACGATCGTCTTCTTCTCGCTGATCGCGATCGCGCTCGTGATCCCGGGCAACACCGCCTTCCTCGGCAACCTCTACAGCTTCGGCGCGATGCTCTCGTTCACGATCGCGCACCTCTCGATCGTCGCCCTGCGCCGCCGGCAGCCCGGCCTCTACAGGCCCTACAAGGCGCCCTGGAACGTCCGCTGGCGCGGCAGCGAGATTCCGCTGACGGCGGTGCTCGGCGCGATCGGCACCGGCGCCGCCTTCGTCTCGGTCGTGGTCCTGCATCCCGAGGCGCGAATCATCGGCACAGCCTGGCTCGTCGCCGGCGTCGCCGGCTACCTGCTCTACCGCCGCCACCTCGGCCTCGACCCCTTCGAGCAGCACCGCGTCCACCGCCCGCAGCGGCCGCTCGGCTTCCTCGACCTCTCCTACAAGTCCGCCCTGGTTCCGATCTTCGGCCCGGAGATCGACCCGGAGGCGATGCACCGCGCCGCCGCGGTCGTCGACCCCGACGCGGTGGTCGAGGCGCTCTACGTGCTCGAGGTCCCCCGCTCGCACGAGCTGCCCGACGCCGACGGCTTCGACCAGCAGGAATACGAGGCCCGCTGCGCGCTCGACGAGGCTCGGCTGCAGGCACGCGCCCGCGGCCTCAAAGTCCGCGTGAAGCTGATCCGCACCCGCAACCCCGGCAAGGCGATCGTCGAGGAGGCGCTGGACCGCAACTCGGATCTGATCTACATCAGCACCGAGCACGCCCCGAGCCGCGAGCGGCTGCTCGGGCCGACCGTCCGCTACATCCTCGCCAAGCGACCCTGCCGGGTGGTCGTCGAGGGCGGCGGCGCTCAGGCCGCTTCGCGTTCGGCCGCCGGCGACGCAGCCTCCTCGGCTGAGCCGGAGCCCGAGCTGGCGGCGGCGCGCTCCTCGTAGGCGTCGCGGGCGCGCTGGTCGAACTCGACCATCAGCTTGTCAGCGCCCATGAAGCGGCCGACCGCCTCCGCCCAACGACGGGGCAGCAGCGCCGCGAACCGCGTCATCACGGCGTTGTAACGGGGCACGAAGACGTCGAAGCGCCCGGTTTCGAGCGCGTCGACGATCTCCTTGGCGACGTCCTCGGGCTCGACCGGTTTGATCAGCGTCTTCTTGCGCATGCCCGAGATCAGCTCGGTGTTGACCAGGGTCGGCATCACACAGGAGACCTCGACGCCGGTGTCCTGGAGCTCGGCCATCGTCGCCTCGCTGAGGCCGACGACGGCGTGCTTGGTGGCCGAGTAGGTGGCGATCCCCGGCAGCGGCGTCTTGCCCGCCTGCGAGGCGATGTTGACTATGTGACCGCTGCCGCGTGGCCGCAGCCGCTCGATCGCCAGCTGGGTGCCGACGATCACCCCGTAGAGGTTGATGTCGAGCTGGCGCCTGATCGAGTCGTCGGACTCGTCGACCAGCTGGGTCACCGGCATGATCCCGGCGTTGTTGATCACCACGTCGACGGGCCCGAGCTCCCGCTCGGCGGCGTCGAGGAAGGCGGCGAAGGAATCCCGGTCGGTAACGTCGAGCGGCAGCGCGACGGTGCCGCCGCCGAGCCCCGCGGCCGTCTCTTCGGCGAGCGCGAGGTCGAGGTCGCCGATCGCGACGCGGCAGCCCTTGCGGATCAGCGCTGTCGCGGTCGCCTTGCCGATTCCGCGGGCGCCGCCCGTGATCGCCACGACCTTGCCGGAGAGACTCTGTCGCTGCTTCGCCATCGGGACCTCCTCCTCCGGCGCCCCCTAGGCCGCCGGCTTGTAGACGGTGACCACGGCGGCGCCGCCGAGGCCGATGTTGTGCTGCAGGGCGGTCTTCGCACCCTCGACCTGGCGCTTGTCCGCCTGGCCGCGCAGCTGCCAGGTCAACTCCGAGCACTGCGCCAGCCCCGTCGCGCCGAGAGGGTGGCCCTTGGAGATCAGCCCGCCCGAGGGGTTGACGACGACCTTGCCGCCGTAGGTGGTCGCTTCTTCCTCGACCAGCTTGTGACCCTCGCCCTCGGCGGCGAAGCCGAGCGCTTCGTAGGTGATCAGCTCGTTGGCGCTGAAGCAGTCGTGCAGCTCGCAGACGTCGATTTCCTCGGCCACGACCCCTGCTTCGGCGTAGGCTTCGTCCGCCGCCTGCTTCGACATGTCGGCGCCGACGATCTTCATGCAGTCGGTGTCCTCGGCGAAGGTCGAGGAAAGGTCGGTGACCATCGCCTGACCGGCGATCTCGATCGCCTGCTCCCAGAGCCCGTGCTCGTCGACGTAGCGCTCCGAGGCGACGATCGCGCAGGCCGAGCCGTCGGAGGTCGGCGAGCACTGCAGCTTGGTCAGCGGGTCGTGGATCATCTTCGCCGCCTTGATGTCCTCGATCGTGTACTCGTCCTGAAACTGGGCGTAGGGGTTGTTGACCGAGTGCTTGTGGTTCTTCCAGCCGATCCAGGCGTAGTGGTCGGGGTTGGAGCCGTACTTCTCCATGTGGTCGCGGCCGGCGTTGCCGAACATCTGCGGCGCCGGCGGCGAGGCCTCTGGATCGCGGATCTCGAACATGCGCATCGCGTGCTTGTCGAGCGCGTTGGTGCGGTCGGTGTACTTGACGCCGAGGCTGCCCGGCTCCATCTTCTCGAAGCCGACCGCGAGGGCGCAGTCGACGATGCCGCCCTTGACCGCTTGCCGGGCGAGGAAGAGCGCCGAGGAGCCGGTCGAGCAGTTGTTGTTGACGTTGACGACCGGGATCCCGGTGAGGCCGAGCTGGTAGAGCGCCCGCTGGCCGTAGGTCGAGTCGCCGTAGCAGTAGCCGGCGAAGGCCTGCTGGACGTCCTCATACGGGATGCCCGCGTCGGCGAGCGCCTTCTCCCCCGCTTCCTTGGCCCAGTCTGGGTAATCCCCCTCCTTGGTGCCGGGCTTCTCGAATTTGGTCATCCCGACCCCGATCACGAACGTGCGGTCGCTCAAAGTCTGCTCCTGTCTCGTCGCCCCAATGGCCGGGCGTTTGGCTGCCTGGCCAGGAAATCTACCGGCTTTGGCTCTGGAAAGCCCGGCGTTCTCAGGCTGACTTCGTGGTTAGGGATACATATACGTCCCTAACCACGAAGTCACTGCGGGAACGGCGGGGCAGGTGCTTCTTGCGGTAGCAGGGACATGGGTTGTCCTCGCAGGCGACGCCGTCGTCGTCCCCGTCCAGCCGATGCGGATCGCGGCGCGGCCCTCCGTGCCTGAGGAAGAAGATCTGCGCCGCGCGTTGGGTCGCGAAATCGGCGCAGTCCTTGTCGCTCGCAGAGGCCGCGGAGGGCATCGCCGCCAGCAGCGCCACGAAGACGGCGCAGGCAACCAGGGCTGACGACAGTCTCGGGAGAAGATTCGTCATCGAGCACTCCTTCCGTTCCTTGACAAGACCGCTGCATTCTAGGAACAGCTTCGGGCCGAAAGATCGGCCAAAGCCTGCCCCGAAGTACCCTGGGGAACGGTGTTCCTCGCTTCGATCAGCACCGATCCCGCCGCCGGCGTGGGGATCTTCGCGTCGCTCGCCGCGGGCGTCGTCTCCTTCCTCTCCCCCTGCGTGCTGCCGCTCGTGCCGGGCTACCTATCGGCCGTCAGCGGCGTCTCGGCCGCCGAGCTCGACAGCGCCGGTTGGCGTCGCGTCCTGGCCCCCAGCCTCCTCTTCGTCGCCAGCTTCTCGGCGATCTTCGTCGTCGAGGGACTGACCGCCACGGCGCTCGGCGCGGCCTTCGAAGAACACGAACAGCTGCTGACCAAGATCGCCGGGGCGTTGATCGTCCTCATGGGAGTCCTCTTCGTCGCCTCGCTCTTCGTCACCCGGCTGAACCGCGAGTGGCACGTCGACGGCTTGATGGAACGCGCCGGCAAGGGCGGCCCGATAGTCGCCGGCGCCGCCTTCGCGATCGCCTGGACCCCCTGCATCGGGCCGACGCTCGGGGCGATCCTCGCCGCGGCGGCGCTCTCCAGCTCGGCGGCTCACGCCGCGCTCCTCCTCCTCGTCTACTCGGCCGGGCTGGCGATCCCCTTCCTGCTCACCGCCGTCGCCTTCTCGCGCGCCACCACCGCCTTCGCCGTGGTCAAGCGCCACTACCAGGCGATCGTCGCCGTCGGCGGCCTGATCCTGATCGCGATGGGAATCCTGATCTGGACCGAACACCTGACCCAGCTCAACGGCGAAGCGCAGAGCTGGCTCTCCAACCTCGGCATCGAATTCTGGAACGTCTGAACCTCAGCTGCTCTGCGGCGCGACCGTCTCGAGCTCGCGGCCGACCGCCTCGACCTCCTCGAGGCCCTCACCGCTCGCGTCGCGCGAACAGACGATGCGGAAGCGGCCGGTCCCGATCTCCGGGTCCGGCACCACCGGCAGGCCCCTGATCTCCTCCCAGCCCAGCCGCTCGACCTCGAACGGGTTCATCCGCACCTCCGCCGCCGGGAACGGGCAGCTCGCGTTGTGCTGGTCGATCGCCTTCGAGATCGCCTCCAGATTCTTTGCCTCGGGGGACGCCATGCGAGCAGTCTAGGCGGCTTAAGGTCGCCGCCGACGTTGCCGAAGAGCGAACATGGCCACCGGGGCGTCGAGTGTGTTCCCTGTGCTCGCAGTCTGCAAAGGAACCTAGGAGAACTGGGTTAACCGAGGCTGGCGGCGGCCGACCTACAGCGTGCCGCCGGCCTCGTAGGCCTTGCCCGGAGTTCCGCCGATGGCGAGCAGGCGAAGGCCGTCCGGGCCGGCGACGATCTTTCGCTTGACCGAAGGGCCGACGCGGACGATGTGGTCCGGGTCGATCGGATAGGTCTGACCGTCGGCTTCGAGGACGCCCGAGCCGCGCAGGGCGACGTAGATCTCCTCCTGGCCGAACTGCTGCGGGCGCTGGGCGAACATCTGGCCGCCTATCCCCTCCTCGGAATGGTCGTGCTCCGGGTATTCGTCGGCTTCGGGGTCGAGCTCCTCGATCGAGATCCCCAGCGAGCTGACGCCGAGCGCCGCGGCGGCGCGGCGCATGCCGACGCGGTCGAAGCCCTGGAGGAGGTCGATCTCCTCGATCTTCAGGTGCGCTACGTCCGCCATATCCGCAGCGTACCCCCGGAACCAGGGGTCGAATCGGCGTCTCCCCTCCCTCCTACCATCGACACGTGGCCTTCGAGCGCACCGTCGCCCACCTCGACATGGACGCCTTCTATGCGTCGGTCGAGCTGCGGCGGCGGCCGGAGCTGAGGGGCAAGCCGGTGGTCGTCTGCGGGTCGGGGCCGCGGGCGGTGGTGACGACGGCGAGCTACGAGGCGCGGAAGCTGGCCGGGATCCACTCGGCGATGCCAGCGGCGGTGGCGAGACGGCGGCTGCCCGACGCGGTCTACGTCCAGCCGGACTTCGCCGCCTACCGGGAGGCCTCGGGGCAGGTGATGGGGATCCTGCGCGCCAACGCAGAGACGGTCGAAGTGGTGGGGCTCGACGAGGCTTACGTCGACTTGACCGGCATCTTCTCGCCGAAGGCGACGATGCGGCGGATCGCCGCCGAGATCAACGAGGGGACCGGCCTCACCTGCTCGATCGGCATCTCGGAGAGCCGCATGCTCGCCAAGATCACGAGCGAGCTGGGCAAGCCCGCCGGGCTGGTGGTGCTCTCGCGCGAGGAGGCGCTCGCGCGCTTCGCCGAGGACTCCCCGGGGCTGATCCCCGGGATCGGCCCGAAGTCCGTGGCGAAGCTAGAGGCGATGGGCATGCGCACGCTCGCGCAGCTGCGCGCCCGGGACCCGGCCGCGCTGGAGCAGGCGTTCGGGCCGCGCCAGGGCCGCTGGCTGCACGCCCGCGCCAACCTCCTCGACGACACGCCGATCGTCCCCGTCCGCGAGACCAAGTCGCAGTCGGCGGAGACGACCTTCGACACCGACGTCGCCGACAGGGCCGAGATGGAGCGGCACGTCGCCGAGCTGGCCGGGGAGCTCTGCCGCCGCCTGCGCAAGCGCGACCTGGCCGGCCGCACGATCGGGATCAAGGTCCGCCTCGACGACTGGACCAACGCCACCCGCTCCCACACCGTCGAGGAGCCGACCAACGACCCGGCCTTCGTCGGCTCCGTCGCGCTCGACCTCCTGCGCGCCTACGACCCGCCCCGGCCCGTGCGGCTGCTCGGCGTCCGCGTCGCCGGCTTCGAGCGGGAGGACGGGAACGAAAAGGAGTCCCCTCCCCACGATCCCCAGCTTCGACTCGGCATCGCTGCCTGAGCCACGTCCGCCGCTCCGCGGGAGCCGGCCCTCCCTGTGCGAACATTGAGCCCGTGAACGGAGACAGGCTGACCGGGCTCGACTCGTCCTTCCTCCACATGGAGCGGGCGGGCGCCCACATGCACGTCGCCTCGACCAGCATCTTCGAGGGTCCGGCGCCGAGCCATGAGGACTTCCGCGAACACATCCGCTCGCGCCTTCACCTCGTCCCCCGCTTCCGGCAGAAGCTGCGCTTCGTCCCCTTCAACCAGGGCCGTCCGGTCTGGGTCGACGACCCGTTTCTCAACCTCGACTACCACGTGCGGCAAACCGCGCTGCCGGCGCCAGGCTCCGAGGAGCAGCTCCGCAACCTGGCGGCGCGGATCTTCTCCCAGCAGCTGGACCGCAGCAAGCCGCTCTGGGAGCTCTGGCTGGTCGAGGGCGTGACCGGCGACCGCTTCGCGATCATCGGCAAGAGCCACCACGCTCTGGTCGACGGGATCTCGGGGGTCGACATCACCACCGTGCTCTTCGATACCGAGCGCGAGCCGTCGAACCCGCCGCCGCGACCGCCGAGGTGGGCGCCGCGCCCCGAACCGACGGACCTGAAACTGCTCGGCGACGCGCTGCGCGAGCGCGCCACCAGCCCGCGCGAGATCGCGCGTGGCGTGCGCGCGGCGCTGCGCGGCCCGCGCCAGGTCCTCGCGGGCATCGGCGACACGGGCAAGATCGTCGGCGCCGGCATGTCCGCCCCGTCCAGTCCCTTCAACGTCGAAATCGGACCGCACCGGCGCGTCGCCTTCGTCCGTACCGACCTGGCGACGCTGAAGCAGGTCAAGGACCAGCACGGCGGCACCGTCAACGACGTGATCCTCTCGGTGGTCACCGGCGCGCTCGGCAACTACCTGCGCGCCCGCGGCCACGACACGGAGGGCCTTGAGCTGCGCGCGATGGTGCCGGTCAGCGTCCGCGCCGAGGAGGAGCGCGGCGCGCTCGGCAACCGCATCTCGGCGATGATGGCGCCCCTGCCGGTCTGGTGCGAGGAGCCGATCCGCCGTCTGCATCTGGTCACCGAGACCATGGGCGACCTGAAGGGCTCCGGTCAGGCCGTCGGCGCCGAGATACTCACCCGCCTGGTCGACTTCGCGCCGACGACGATCGCCTCCCAGGCGGCCCGCCTGCAGCCGGCGCAGCGCTTCTTCAACCTGGTCGTCACCAACGTGCCCGGTCCGCAGTTCCCCCTCTACGTGCTCGGGCGCGAAATGGAATCCATCTTCCCGCTCGTGCCCCTCGCCCGCCGTCAGGCTCTCTGCGTGGGGATCATGTCCTACAAAGGGCAAGTCGACTTCGGCCTGGTCGGCGACTACGACGCGATGGCCGACCTCGAGAGCTTCGGTCTCGATCTCGACGGCGCCGTCGCCGAGCTGGTCGCCGCCTCCGGCATCGAGCCTGGTCAGCGCCACGCCGATCGCACCGCGGCGCGCAACGGCGTGGTCTCGGCGAAGTAGCGGCTTCGCGGCAAAGGCAAAGGCAAAGGCAAAGGCAAAGGGCGCCGGGACAGACGAGCGAAATAGCGACCCCGCAGGTCCGTCCGGGCGCCCCTTGCATACACCAATGTACCGCGATACTTCACGCTCGTGAATACTCCCGGCAAATCCGCCCTTCGAATTGCCCTTGCCCAGATCGACCCGACGGTCGGCGACATCGACGGCAACGCGGCGAAGATCGCCGATTGGATCGGCCTCGCAAAGGACGCCGGCGCCGCTCTGGCGATCTTTCCCGAGCTTTGCCTGCCCGGCTATCCGGCTGAGGATCTCTACCTCAAGCGTCACTTCGTCGAGGCCAACGGGCGCGCGGTCGGGGAGCTGGCACGAGAGGCCGACGGGATCGTCGCCCTGGTCGGCTTCGCCGAGCCGGTCGCGGGCGGCGGCGACTCCCGCCACGCGCACAACTCGTTGGCGGTCCTGGCAAACGGTGCAATCGCCGGCGTCTACCGCAAGAACCGCCTGCCCAATTACTCCGTCTTCGACGAGCAGCGCTACTTCGTTCCCGGCGACGCTCCCGAGACGATTGACGTCGGCGGCCTGACGGTTGGGCTGACGATCTGCGAGGACGTCTGGGCGCCCGGACCACCGGCGGCAGCTGAGGCCGGCGCCGGCGCGATGCTGATCGCGAACCCCTCGGGCTCGCCCTACCACCGCGGCAAGGGCCGGGAGCGTGAAGAGATGCTCGCCGAACGCGCACGGGAGTGCAGCGCCCACTTCGCCTTCTGCAACCTCGTCGGCGGCCAGGACGAGCTCGTCTTCGACGGCCACAGCTTCGTCGTCGATCCCGACGGCGTCGTGATCGCCCGCGCCGGCCAGTTCGAGGAGGAGCTGCTGATCTGCGAGGTCCCCTCCCCCGCACCCGGCCCGCTCAGCGAGCCGTTGCCGGACCTGGCCGAGGTCTACGCGGCCCTGACGCTTGGCCTGCGCGACTACGTCGCGAAGAACGGCTTCCGCCACGTCGGGCTGGCGCTCTCCGGCGGGATCGACTCGGCTCTCGTCGCCCTCCTGGCGGTCGACGCGCTCGGACCCGATCGCGTCACCTGCGTCGTGATGCCCTCGCCGCATTCCAGCGGCGAGACTCAGGCCGACGCCCGGGCCATCGCCGAGAACCTCGGCGCCGAGAGGATCGAGATCCCGATCGAGGCCACGATGGCGGAGTACGAGCGAGCGCTCTCCACCTCCTTTGGCGGCGACGGCGGCGAAGCGGTCGACGACCCGTTGCCCCGCGACCCGACCCGGCCGTCGGAGCCGGATCTGGCCGCCGAGAACATCCAGGCGCGCATCCGCGGCAATCTGATGATGGCGCTCTCCAACAAGCACGGCTGGCTCGTGCTCACGACCGGCAACAAGAGCGAGATGTCGGTCGGATACGCGACGCTCTACGGCGATATGGCCGGCGGCTTCGCCGCGATCAAGGACGTTCCGAAGACGCTCGTCTACGAGCTGGTTCGGCACCGCAACGTCGTGGCCGGTCGCGAGCTCGTGCCGGCCTCGGTGCTCGAGCGGGCCCCCTCGGCGGAGCTGCGACCCGACCAGCGCGACAGCGACTCGCTGCCGTCCTACGAGCTGCTCGACCGCATCCTCGAGTCCTACGTCGAGCGCGACGAGGGCCGTGAGGAGATGATCGCCGCCGGCCTGCCGGACGAGGTCGTCGACGAGGTGGTCCGCATGGTCGACCGCTCCGAGTACAAGCGTCGCCAGGCGGCGCCGGGAATCCGGATCACGCCGAAGGCCTTCGGCCGTGACCGGCGCCTGCCGATTACGAATCGCTTCGGGGGATAGGCCGGACGGCGATCGTCATCTGGGCTAGAGCGCAGAGGCGCTCGTCGGCATCGCGCACCTCTGCCTCCCAGACCCAGGTCGTGCGACCGCGGTGGCGCGCCCTGGCCGTCACTTCGGCGTGCCCCTCGGTGATCGGGCGGATGAAGCTGACGCCGATCGACTGGCCCATCGCCATCATGCCGTCGTCGAGGACGGCGAGCGCCGTGGCGCGCGAGCAGACGCTCTCGACCAGGCTCGACATCACGCCGCCGTGCAGCAGGCCGACGGGCTGGCGCAGGTCGTCTCGCATCGGCAACCGCACGCGCGCGTGCTCGGGATCGTCGTCGAGCCACTCGGTGCCGATCAGGGCGTCGAAGTGCGAAACGAGTCCGCGCGGATCGTCCACCATCGCCGCCCGCACCCTACCCGTGTCTGAGGTGAAAGGGGCCATAGAACCCTTAACCCCAGACACGCCCTTCCCGAAGGCCTGTCGCGTAGGCTGTCGCCTCCGTGGCGTTGACTGACGACCAGAAGGCGATGCTGCGCGTCCTCGCGCAGCGCGAAGAGGGCTATGAGGACATGGCGGCGCTGATGGGGATCAGCGTCGAGGAGCTGCGCAAGCGCGTCAAAGAGGCGCTGGCCGAAGTCGACGAGGAGGACGCCAAGGATGAGACTGCGAGCGAGCCCGCGCCACCCGCCGTCGTTCCCGCGGAGACGGCGAGCGAGCCCGCGCCGGCTCCAGCCCCACCCGCTCCGGCGGTGACGTCGCGCCCCGCAACGGCTGCCGCCCGGCGCCCGCAACGGCTGCCGAGCCTGAAGCTGCCCAAGGACCGCGGCGCCCTGTACGGCCTGGTCGCCGGTCTCGTTGCGATCATCGGGATGGCAATCGCCCTGATAGTCGCGGGCGGCAGCGGGGGCGGCTCCAGCTCGACCGCGACCTCGGCCGAAGGGGAAACCGCGAGCCTCGTCGAAGCCGTCTCCCGCAATCCCAATCTGACCGATGCGATCCTCACGCCCGCGCCGGGTGGCGAAGGCGAAGGCGTGGCGATCTTCGGCCGCGTGAAAAAGGCCGTGGTCCTGGAGGTGGCGGCGAAAGGCCTCGAACCGTCCGAACCGGGGCAGTCCTACGCCATCTGGCTCTCGCACGCCGGCAAGGCGATGGTGCCGATGGGCACGGCGAAAGTCCTCGAGTCGGGCGAACTGGGGGCGCGGCTGGAAGTGCCGCCAACGGTGCTCGTGCTCGTCGCCAAGCGGGCGTTCACCCAGGTGGACGTCACACGCGTCGTCGACGGCCGCCTGAAAGCCGCGGTCGCCACCGCACGCAAGCAAAGGGCGGAATCGACCTACACCGGCGTCCCCGTGCTGGGCGGCAAGATCAACGGCCCGCTGATCGGCGCCGGCGGCAAGAGCAGCGGCTAATCGGCCGGCAACAGCTTGCCGGGGTTCATCACGCCGCTCGGATCCAGCCGTGCCTTCAGCGCCCGCAACGCGTCGAGCCCGGCGCCGCCGACCTCCGCCTTCATGTAGGGGGCATGGTCGCGGCCGACCGCGTGGTGGTGGGTGATCGTGCCGCCGGTGGCGACGATCGCCTCGCAGGCGGCCTGCTTGACCTCGCGCCACTGCTCGAGCTCCTCGCCGTGGCGAGCGCGGGCGACGAAGGTGAAGTAGAGCGACGCGCCATCGGCATAGGCGTGGGAGAGGTGGCTGAAGACGAGGCCGGGCGTGCCCCCACCGGCGAGCGCATCGCGGATCGCCGCGCCAACCGCGTCGTGCAGCTCGCCGAGCCGCGCCCATGCGTGCGCCGTCTCGAGCGTCTCGACGATCGCCCCCATCTCGATCAGCGTGTCGCGCAGGTATGGGCCCTGGAAGCGGCCGTGCTCCCATGAGCGACCCGCGGCCTGGCCGAGGTAGGCCGCGCCACCGCGCCGCAGCTCGCGCACGCTGAGCGCGCGCCGTCGTGCAACCGACTCCTCGTCGCCCTCGATGCCGACGACGATCAGGGCCCCACCGCGCCGGCGGCGCAGCCCGAGGTAGCCCGCGAAGAGGCTCGCGGCGACGCCGCGCGGGCCCGAGAGCGCCAGCGAGACGTCGGTCTCCTCCTCGTCGGAGACGCGGATCACGTCGGGAAGGCCAGGGCCCTGCGCCAGGGCGCGGACGATCTCCGCGCCGGCTTCGAAGCTCTCCGCCATCCACGCCTCGTAGCGGCGGACTCGCGGAGCCGGCCGCACCCTCACGGTGACCTCCGGGATCACCCCGAGCGTCCCCTCGGAACCGAGCACGATCTCTCGCAGGGCCGGTCCCGCCGCGGTGTGCGGGGTTGCCAGCGTTCGCAGCTCCCCGGCTGGCGCCAGCAGGCAAATGGAGCTGACCAGGGCGTCGAAGCGGCCGTACCCGCTCGAGGCCTGCCCCGCCGAGCGGGTCGCCGCGAAGCCGCCGATCGTCGCGTACTCGAAGCTCTGCGGGTAATGGCCGAGGACGAGGCCGCGCTCGCCCAGCGCCGCTTCCGCCTCCGGGCCGCGCAGGCCCGCACCGAGCGTCGCGGTGAGCGAGCGCTCGTCGATCTCGACCCGGCGCAGGCAGGATAGGTCGAGGCTGAGCAGCCGCCGATGGGCGCCGCGCAGGGGCTCGATACCGCCGACGACGCTCGTCCCACCGCCGAAGGGCACGACTGCGACGCCATTTGCGGCGCATGCATGAAGAACGCGTTGCACCGCCGCCGGATCGGCGGGGAGCAGGACTGCGTCCGGCGCCTGCTCGAGGTGGCCCGAGCGCAGGCGTGCGAGGTCTGCATAGCCGCAGCCGGTGGCATGCCGGAGCCTGTCCTCCTTGCCGGCGAACACGCGCTCCTCCCCCACCGTGTCGAGCAACGCCGGCGGCAGCGGCTCGGGATCGGGAAGCTCGAAATCCTCGAGCGCGGCGCGGCGCGGAGCCGCGCTGAGCTCGCCGATGCGGTCGCGCAGGGTGGCGAGCGCCACGTCGTCGAGCTCCGGAAGGATCGCCGGGTCCCCCCAGCCCCACCACTTCGAGTCGCGCCGCGGAGCGCTCATCGGCGATCGCTCAAGGCTCGCTCTATCCCGTCGAGGGCCTCGTCGAGCACCGCTCCCTGACCGCGACGCATCAACGGACCGCCCAGGCGCGAGATCCCCCGCATCGACTGGATCGCGCTCAGCGTCACCTCAGCGCTCTCGCCGCCTGGAGCCAGACCGATCTCGAGGCCGGCGCGGCGCAGGTGCCGCTCGAACGGCGTTCCCGGGATCTGCTGCTCCCAGGCAAAACGCTCGCCCTCAACCGCCGCGGTGCAGATGAAGTCCGCCCGGACGCCTCGGCCCTCTGCGGTACCCAGCACCAGCGTCCACTGCGCGCCCTCTCCCTCGCCCTCGACTGCCTCGACCCGCTGGGCCCGCGGCCACCAGCGCGGCAGGTTGTATGGGTCGGAGACCAGGCTCCAAACCTCGCCCCGTGCGGCAGCGACGGTGCGGCGGCGACTGACCCGCGGCACGGCCGGCTTCAGTCGCCGGCGAGGCGACGGAGGTCGCGCACCAGCAGCAGGTGCTTGAGGTGGCTGACCGTCGCCGCCAGGCTCTCGAGGCTCTCCAGCGCCTCCTTACGGCGCTCGGGGTTGCGCGAGCGCAGCGAGGGGCCGAGCAGCGCCTCGAGCAGATTGGCCTCGCGGTCGGCGGAGGAGCGGAATACGCGCAGGTTCCGAGCGCCGACGCCGACCCGCGAGAGCTCGTTCGCCGAGCGGATGATTTCGCGGTCCGTCTCGTCGTAGACCGTCTTGCCCTCGCGCTTGTCGGGCTGGACGATGCCGAAGTTCTCGAGCTCCGCGATCAGCTCCTCGCGCGCGCCCGTCTCCTCCATCACCTCGTCGAGCGTCAGGTAGGCGCGCGAGGTATTGACGAGGATCGCTCTGCGCACGGCGCCGCCCGAGGGCCGTTTCTCGCCGCCCGCGGCAGCGAGGATGTCCCCCCCTGCGGCCAGCTCCTGGCGAATCACCCGCAAGGGCAGGAACTCGTCACGCTGCAGGCGCAGGATCGTGCGCAGCCGTTCGACGTCCGACTGGCTGTAGAGGCGGTAGCCGCCCGCCGTTCGCCGCGGCGTCAGCAGCTTCTGGTCCTCGAGATAGCGGATCTTCGAGATCGAGATGTCGTCGAACTCGCTCTGCAGGATCTTGCAGACGGCGCCGATCGTCAGCGCCTTGCGCGGGCGCGAGTCGCGCGAACGGGCTTGCGGTTCGGAGACGGGCAACTTATTTCTCCAGGAAGCTGAGCTTGTACTTGCCGATCTGGATCTCGTCGCCGTCGGCGAGGCGATGCGACTCGATCCGCCGCCGGTTGACGTAGGTGCCGTTGAGCGAGCCCAGATCGTCGATGTAGAGGCCGTCGCGCCGCCGCACCAGCAGCGCGTGGTTGCGGGAGACGGTGACGTCGTCGAGGAAGACGCCCGCGTCGGGGCTCCGGCCGATGCTGACCCGGTCCTGGTCGAGGGCGAAGCTCTCGCCGGCGCGGCCGCCGCCGGCGCGGATAACCAGCGCCGCACCGCTGCGCGCGATCGTCTCGTCGATGTCGACCGGCTGCATCTCGCCGGTCTCGCCCACCGTGTAGGTCATCGTCGTCGGTTCGTCGCCATTGCCGCCCTCCGCCGGCCCGCCGAGGTAGGCGCCGCACTTCTGGCAGTAGTTCGCCCCCTCGGGGTTGACGAATCCGCATTCGGGACAGTGCACGGCCATAGGGCTTCCCCGCTAGGCGGCGGCGGGGCCTTCGGGATCGTCCTCTGGATGCTGCGCGCGACCGGCGAGGATCTCCGTTAGCTGAGCGACGTCATCGCCGGAGAAGAGGCTGTCGCCCCGCTCGCGCTTCTGGCGCAGGCGGTTGACCAGCTCCGCACGCAGGATGTCGATCTTGCCGTGCAGGACGCGGCGCTTGTAGGAGATCTCGTTCTCTTCCTGCGTGAGGTTGTCGATCAGGCCCTTCAGCTCTTCGTCGCTGAGGGATCCGAGATCGGGAAAGGTGTCCTCCATCTCGCTCCTTGTTCGCGGGTCTCGGCCGCCTTCGGCCTCGGTCGGCCGATTATATGACGCGCAGCGCTCAAGGTTCAAGTGGAGGTTGAAGGTTGAGCGCTCCCTTTCAGCTGACTTCGTGGTTAGGGATGCATATATATCCCTAACCGGGAAGTCAGCGGAGGGCGCGGGCTTGGCGCAGGCCGTCGCGCGCGTAGAGCACCGTGGCGACGATCGCCAGCCCGACCCCGACGATCAACAGCGCCGCCGGAACCCAGCCGGCGAAGACGAGCGCGAAGAAGATGCCGCCCATGATCGGGAAGACCGAGATGCGGCCCGGCCAGTTGACCTGGATCTCGACGCCGTGGCGGAGCCCGTACTGGGCGAGAAGGAGCATCGCGACCTCGCGCAGGACGAGCAGGGCAAGCGCCCAGCGCGGCAGCAGCTCGAAGTGCCAGCAGACGATGGCGCCGGAGAGAATCGTGAGGCGGTCGACGAGCGGGTCGAGCATCGCGCCGAGGCGGCTGTACTGCCCGGTGACCCGGGCGAGGAAGCCGTCGAGGTAGTCGCCGGCGGCGATCAGCCAAAAGACGATCGCCGCCGGAGCGCTGCGCCCGTCGCCCGATTCGAAAGCGAGCCAGAGGAAGACGGGCAGCGCCGCGAGGCGCAGGTAGCCGACGAAGTTGGGAATCGTCCAGGGGTTGAGCGGCTCGCCCTTGCGCGTCTGCCGCGGCGGCAGCCCGCTGCGGTCCAAGCCGAAAAGGCGGCGGACGCGCCCCCGGCCGAAGGGAGCGGCCTCAGGCATCGATGCCCTCGAGGAGGGACCGGACCCGCTCGGCGGCCTCCCCGACGGGCAGCTTGTGCTCGGCGCCCGAGCGGCGCTCGCTCGCCTCGACCACGCCTTCGCCCAGGCCGCGGCGGCCGACGACGATTCGCAGTGGGCAACCGAGCAGCTCGGCGTCGGTCAGCTTCTCCCCCGTCCCGGCCTCGCGATCGTCGTAGAGCGTCTCGACCCCGGCGCCGGTCAGCTCGTCGTAGAGGCGATCGGCAGCGGCGCGCTCCTCCTCACCCGCTTTCGCCAGCGAGACGAGGTGGGCCCGCCAGGGCGCCAGCGAGCGCGGCCAGACGATCCCCTGCTCGTCGGCTCCCTGCTCGATCGCCGCGGCGGCGATCCGCGCCGGCCCGATGCCGTAGCTGCCCATCACGATCGGCCGCTCGGTCCCGGACTCGTCGAGGTAGGTAGCGCCAAGCGGCTCCGAGTAACGAGTGCCGAGCTTGAAGATGTTGCCGACCTCGATCGCGGGCTCGATCTCAATCGTGCCGCCGCCCGGCGCCGTGTCGCCGGCCTCGACGTTGCGCACGTCCATCTCGTATGACTCGAAGTCGCGCCCGGGGTCGACGCCGCGAAGATGGGCGTCGGGCTCGTTGGCGCCGCAGACGTAGGAGTCGCCGACGATAGCCGCGTCCTTGATGATCGGCAGGCCCGAACCGACGGGGCCGATGTAGCCGACCGGACCGAGCTGGTCCTCGATCTCCTCAGCGCTCGCCTGACGGAAGTCGGTTTTCATGCCGTTGCGGAGCTTGATCTCGTTCAGCCTGTGATCGCCGCGCAGCAGGACGAGGACCATCCCCCGGCCCTCGACCATGATCGGCAGCGTCTTGATGAAGGCGCCGTGCGGCAAGCCGAGGTGCTCGGCGACCTCCTCGACCTTGGCCAGGCCTGGCGTGTCCACCTCCTCCGGCGCGTCCAGCGGCGGCGGCAGCTCGACCGGCCGCGGGGTCGCCGCCGCGATCTCGACGTTGGCGGCGTATCCCGGCGCCAGTGCGACCTCGTTCTCCCCGGCCGCGCACGGCGCCATGTACTCGTGGGCCCCGGAGCCGCCCATCATCCCGACGTCGGACTCGACCCGGTACCAGCGCAAACCGCAGCGGTCGAAGATCCGGTCGTAGGCGCCGGTCTGCAGCTCGTAGGAACGCGCCAGGCCCTCCTCGTCGCGGTCGAAGGAGTAGGCGTCCTTCATCGTGAACTCGCGGGTGCGCAGGACGCCGGCGCGCGGCCGCGGCTCGTCGCGCTCCTTCGTCTGCAGGTGGTAGAGCATCAGCGGCAGGTCCCGATACGACCGAACCTCCCGGGCCACGTGGTACGTGACGCACTCCTCGTGCGTCATCGCCAGCACCATCGGCGAGCCCTTGCGGTCGTCCAGCTTGAAGAGCTCCTCGATCGCGTAGCGCCCCGTCTTCTCCCACGTCTCGGCCGGCTGCAGCACCGGCATCAGCATCTCCTGACAGCCGATCGCCTCCATCTCCTCCCGAAGGATCGCTTCGGCCTTGCGATGGACTCGCCACCCCGCTGGGAGATATGACCAGAGCCCTGCGCCCACCTGGCGAATGAGGCCGGCCCGCACCATCAGCTTGTGCGAGAGGGCCTCCGCATCCGCGGGGGCGTCCTTGAGAGTGGGAAGGAACGTCTGACTCAGCCGCGTCACGCGGGAAACCTACTCGGCGGCCAGGAGGGAGTGGCGAAACCCGCCAGACGTGCGCGGGGGTTTCGCCGCCTTTCTAGGCGCGCGTGAAGCGACGGCCGGCCGTGGGAGAAGCCTGCTCGTCCAAGAGGACCCGGTCGGACTTGCCTTCTTCGGCCGCTTCGTGCTCCATCGCCGCGATCTTCTCGGGAGTGAGATCGCCGGCGTTTTCCTCCTCGATCCTCGCCACCCACTCGGCGCCCTCGCGCGACTCTGCCTCGTCGAACTCGACCTCGCCGCCCCGTTCCAGCGACTTGTCGATCTCGCGGAAGAGGGTGTCGACCAGCTCCGCCTGCGGCACCTTTCGCAACGGCTTGCCGCCAGCGAAGATCAGTCCCTCGTTCTTGGCGCCGGCGATGCCGAAGTCGGCGTGCGAGGCCTCGCCGATGCCGTTGACCGCGCAGCCCAGCACGGCGACCTCGACCGGCTCCGCATAGCGCTCGAGCCGCTGCTCGATCTCCGCGACCACGGAGTCCATGTCGAACTGCAGGCGGCCGCAGGTCGGACAGGCGATCAGCACCGGGCCACGCTCGCGCAGCTGCAGCGCCTTGAGGATCTCCCAGGCGACCTTGACCTCCTCCTCGGCATGGAAGGTCGAGAGGCTGATGCGGATCGTGTCGCCGACCCCGTCGGCGAGCAGCGCGCCGAGACCGACCGCAGACTTGAGCGAGCCCGACCACTTGGTCCCCGCCTCGGTGATCCCGAGGTGGAGCGGATAGGGGATCTTCTCGGCGAGCAGGCGATTGGCGGCGATCGTGTTGGGCACGTTCGTCGACTTGATCGAGACCTTGAAGTTCTCGAAGTCGAGACCCTCCATCAGCTCGACGAACTCGACCGCCGCGGCGACCAGCGCCTCGACCGGCCTCTCGCGCTCGAGCGCATGCAGGTGCTTGGGCAGCGAGCCGGAGTTGACGCCGATCCGCATCGGCACGCCGGCCGCCGTCGCCTTCGCCGCCACCTCGGCGACCTTCTCGCGGCCGCCGATGTTGCCCGGGTTGAGGCGGATGCAGTGGGCGCCCGCGTCGATCGCCTTCAGCGCCAGCGTGTGGTTGAAGTGGATGTCGGCGATCACCGGAATCGGCGACTCGCGCACGATCGTCTTCAGCGCCTCGGCGTCCTCGTCGCGCGGCACCGCGCAGCGCACCAGATCGGCGCCCGCGTCGGCGACCTTGCGGATCTGCTCCATCGTCGCCGCCAGGTTGGCGGTCTCGGTCTTGGTCATCGTCTGCACGGCGACCGGCGCGCCGCCGCCGATCGGCACCCCGCCGACGAATATCTGCCTTTTAGAGGCCATATGCGAAGCGTATCGACAGCCCCCACCCGATCCGCATCAAGTTATCCAGCTATTCGATGGAGAACTTGATGCGGATGGAGGAGATCAGCGGACGTGGAAGCCTTCGCCGGTGAGGCGCCCGACGTCGTTGGTCAGTCCGATGAAGAACAGGGCGGCGACGAGAACGATGCCGACCGCGCTCGCCCGCTCCATCGTGCGCAGCGATATCGGCTGCCCGCGGAGCTTCTCCATCAGGCTCCAGAAGATGTGGCCGCCGTCGAGCGGCAGGAACGGGAAGAGGTTGATCAAGCCGAGCGAGAGGCTGATGATCGCGAGGAAGGTGAAGGCGGCCGCCGCGCCGAGGTCGACGGTCTGGTGGCCGACGTCGCTGACCCCGACGATCCCCGAGATTTCCCTGCGTTCGTTGGCGTCGAAGATCCGCGCTATGCGTTTCGACGTTTCGCTGGTGACCAGCCAGGCGAGGTTGGCCGAACGGTCGATCGCGGCGCCGAGCCCGATGTCGACCGGCCTGGAATCGAAGGAGAAGCCGACCAGCGCCTGCCCGGCCGACGCTTTGTATTCCGGCGTGACGACGATCTGACTAAGCCGGCCGTCGCGGCTGATCCGCAGGTGCACCGGCGTCGAGGCCTTGCAGCCGTCGACCTGCGCGCCCGGACACTTGTGCGCGCCGATCAGGCCGTGGAAGCGTTCGACGCGCGCTTCGGCGTCCAGCGCCGGGTAGCGATGGCCGTCGACGGCGACGATCCTGTCGCCGGCCCTCAGCACGCCGGCCGCCGGGGTCTTGGCGACCACTTCTTCGACCCGCTGGGTCGCCGTCGTCGCGCTGGTCAGGGCGACGACGACGAGGATCAGGAAGCCGAGCACGATGTTGACGGTCGGCCCGGCGCCGATCACGACGATCCTCTTCCAGACGGGCTGGCGGTAGTACGCCCTATGGGCGACCTCCGGAGGGAACTCTTCCTCCGGGTTCATGCCGGTGATTTTCACGTAGCCGCCGAGCGGGATCGCGCCTATGCCGTACTCGGTCTCGCCGCGCCTGACCGAGGTGAGCTTCGGCGGGAAGAAGAGGAAGAACTTCTCGACACGCATGCCGGTCGCCTTGGCCGCGACGAAGTGGCCCGCCTCGTGCAGGACGATCAGGACGCAGAGGCCGCCGAAGACGAAGAGCCAGCTCATACCCTGGCCAACCCCCCGACCTCCTCTTCGGTGCGGCGCCGAGCCTCGGCGTCCACAGCGAAGAGGTCTTCGAAGTGGGTCGGCTGCAGCGGCGGGATCGCCGCCAGCACACGCTCGATCGCCGCCGGAATCGCGGTAAAGCCGATCCTCCCTTCGAGGAATGCCGCCACCGCAACCTCGTCGGCCGCGTTGAGCACGCACGGCGCCGTCCCCCCCGCCCGCCCGGCCTCCAGCGCGAGCCCGAGGCAGGCGAAGGTCTCTAGGTCGGGGCGCTCGAAGTCGAGCCGTCCGACCGCGGCGAGGTCGAGCCGCGGCACGTCGACGTCGGCTCGTTCTGGGTAGTGCAGCGCGTAGGAGATCGGCACCCGCATGTCGGGATGACCGAGGTGGGCCAGCGTGGCGCCGTCGTTGAGGTCGACGAGCGAGTGGACGATCGACTGCGGATGGACGACCACCTCGATCCGCTCGAACGGCACGCCGAATAGATGGTGCGCCTCGATCGCCTCGAGGCCCTTGTTCATCAGCGTCGCCGAGTCGACCGTGATCCGCCCGCCCATGTTCCAGGTGGGGTGGGCGAGGGCCTCCTCGGCGGTGACGGAGTCGAGGTCGGTGCGCCCGCGGAAGGGCCCGCCAGACGCGGTCAGCACCAGCCGGTCCACCGTGCCGGGCGAGACGGCCCCGATCAGCTGGAAGAGCGCCGAATGCTCGGAGTCCACGGGCAGCAGACGGGCGCCGGTCGCCTCGGCCAGGGCCATCGTCAGCTCGCCGCCGATCACGAGGCTCTCCTTGTTGGCGAGCGCCACGTCTATCCCCTCGCCGAGGGCGACGATCGTCGGCCCCAGTCCGGCCGCGCCGACGACCCCGTTGAGCACCATGTCGGCGCCGGAGCCGGCGACGAGCTCGCGGATCCCCTCCTCGCCGGCCAGGACCTTGCCGTCCCAGGCGCGCGCCGCGGCCTCCGCAGCGGCGGGATCGGAGAAGGCCACGGTGCCGACACCGTGTTCGCCCGCCTGCGCCAGCACACGCTCCCAGCTCGAACCGGCCGCCAGCCCGACGACCTCCAGCTCCTCCGAGGCGGCGACGATCTCGAGCGCCTGGGTGCCGATCGACCCGGTCGAGCCGAGGATCACCAGCTTCTTCATCTACCGCAGTTTAGGTGGGTCAGTAGACCAGCTTGATCGCCAGGTAGTAACCGACGACGACCGTGAAGAAGACGGCGTCGAGGCGGTCGAGGATGCCGCCGTGGGGACCGAAGAGGGTGCCCGTGTCCTTGCAGCCGAGATCGCGCTTGATCATCGACTCGAAGAGGTCCCCGACCGGGGCGATCGCCGCCACGGCGGCGCCCATGATCAGCGCGTCCACACCCGATAGCCAGTCCTGGTAGAGGCCGGCGAACCAGAAGGCCATCATGCCGATCAGGAAGCCGCCGAGGAGGCCCTCCAGCGTCTTGTTGGGCGAAAGGCTGGGCGCGATCTTGTGCGAGCCGAAGGCGCGCCCGGTGGCATAGGCGCCGGTGTCGGTGGCGAAGGTGCCGACGAGGACGTCGATCAGCAGCGCGGCGCCGTGGTTCGGCAGATCGCGCAGCAGGACCGCGTGGACCAGCGGGATCCCGATCCAGACGATGCCCAGCAAGGTCACCCCCAGCGAAACGGTGATCCCCTCGTGGTGGCGACCGTCGGCGGCGAAGGCGAAGAGGACCGGGAAGGCGGCGGCCAGCACAAGCAGCACGTTGAAGGCGGTGCCGAAATGGGCGGCGAGGATCAGCGCCGCCACCGAGAGGTAGGCGCCACGCGAGATCGGCCGGGCCTCGGCGGTCATCGCGAGGAACTCGCGCAGGCAGAGCACGGCGATGCCGATCATCGCGAGCGCGAAGGCGAGGCCGCCGGCGATCGTGATCGCGATCGCGAAGATCGCCCAGGGGAGCGCGAAGAGGACGCGCTTGGCGGTCTCGCCGGTGCGCCGCCGCTTGCGCCGCGGCGGTCGCTCGCGCGGCGGCTTCGGCGGCTCCTCGGCGAAGAGCTCGTCGTCGAAGAGGTCCACCGCTAGGCCCTCGCTCCGAAGCGCCGCCGCCTCGCCTCGAACTCGGCGAGGCACTCCTCGAAGTCGCCGCGGCCGAAGTCCGGCCAGAGCTCGTCGCGGAAGACGAGCTCCGAGTAGGCGCACTGCCAGAGCAGGTAGTTGGAGATGCGCCGCTCGCCGCTGGTGCGGATCAGCAGGTCGGGGTCGTGCATCTCGGGCGCGTAGAGGTGGCGGCGGAAATCGTCCTCGGAGCCGCCGTCGAAATCGCGGGCCGCGTCGACTATCTCGGCGCGGCCGCCGTAGTTGAAGGCGACGAAGAGCGCGATCCGCTCGTTGCCTGCGGTCGTCGCTTCCGCCCAATCCATGCGCTCGACCAGCTCCGGCGCGACTCCCTCGCGGCGACCGATGAAGCGCATGCGCACGCCCTCCTCGTTCAGCTCGGGGGTCTCGGCGTCGATCCGCTCGCTGAACATCTCCATCAGCGCCGTCACCTCCTCGGCCGGCCGGGCCCAATTCTCGGTCGAGAAAGAGAAGACGGTTAGCTCCTCGACGCCGAGCTCGACCGCGTCGCGCAGTCGGGCCTTGACCGTGTCGGCGCCGGCGCGGTGACCCTCGACCGTGGGCAGCCCGCGCTGCTCAGCCCAGCGCCCGTTGCCGTCGGTGATGATCGCGACGTACCGCGCGGAGGCGCTCACACCTCGAGGATCTCTTCTTCCTTGCCCTTCAGCAGAGCGTCGATCTCGGCGACCGCCTCGTCGGTCTGCTTCTGCAGGGCGGCCTCGGCCCGGCGCTCGTCGTCCTCTCCCGCTTCGCCTTCTTTCTTCAGCTCGCGCAGGTCGTGCATGACGTCGCGACGGATGTTGCGGACCGCAACCCGCCCCTCCTCGGCGACGCCGTGGACGACCTTGACCATCTCGCGACGCCGCTCCTCGGTCAGCTCCGGCACCTGCAGCCGCACGACGCTGCCGTCGTTGCTCGGCGTGAGGCCGACGTCGGACTCCTGGATCGCCTTCTCGATCGCGCCGATCGAGGACTTGTCGAAGGGCGTGACCGTGAGCAGGCGGGCGTCGGTGGTGGCGACGTTGGCCAGCTGCTTGAGCGGGGTCGGCGCGCCGTAGTAGTCGACGACGATGCGGTCGAGCAGGTGAGGCGAGGCGCGGCCGGTGCGCACCGTCGCCAGCTCGCCGCGACTGGACTCGACTGACTTCGTCATCCGCCCCTTGGCGTCTTCGAGCAGTTCGTCGATCAGCTCCACGCGGCCCCCGTTCTAGTCGTCGGCGGACCCGCTGGATACCAGCGTGCCCACCCTCTCGCCGCTGACGATCCTATCTATGTTGGCAGCGTCTCCCATGTTGAAAACGTAGATCGGCAGGTCGTTGTCCATGCAGAGGGAGAGCGCGGTCGAGTCCATCACCTTGAGCCCGCGCTCGATCGCCTCGCGATGGCCGATCGCCTCGATGAACTTTGCCTCGGGGTTGGTGGCGGGGTCGGAGTCGTAGACGCCCTCCACCCCGTTCTTCGCCATCAGGATCGCTTCCGCGTGGATCTCCAGGGCGCGCAGGGCCGCGGCCGTGTCGGTCGTGAAGAACGGGTTGCCTGTGCCGGCGGCGAAGATCACCACCCGGTCCTTCTCGAGGTGGCGGATGGCGCGGCGGCGGATGTAGGGCTCGCCGATCTCCTTGATGTCGATCGCCGAGAGCACGCGCGTGTGCTCGCCGCGCTTCTCGAGCGCGTCCTGGAGCGTGAGGGCGTTGAGCACGGTCGCGAGCATGCCCATGTAGTCGCCTGTGGCCCGATCCATCCCCTCGGCGGCGGCGGAGAGCCCGCGGTAGATGTTGCCGGCGCCGACGACGATCGCCACCTCGACGCCGCGGGCGCGGACCGCCGCCACCTGCTCGGCGATGCGCTTGACCTCGCCGGCGTCGGTGCCGTAGGCGAGATCGCCCATCAGCGCCTCGCCGGAGAGCTTCAGCAGGATGCGTTTGAACTGGGGAGAGGCGTGGTCTGGGTTCACAGAATCAAGCTTCGGCTTCGCTCCACTCGCGAAGAGCCTATCTGTGACGCTCGCTCCGCTCCGCCTCAGGCCCCGACGCGGAAGTAGGCGAAGCGCGCGATGCGGATGTTCTCGCCGGTCTTCGCCGCCAGCTCCTGGCGCAGCTCCTCGATCGACTTCGACTCGTGCTTCTCGGCGTTGACGTGCTGCTGGTCGAGCAGCGCGACTTCCTTCCCCCACTTGGAGAGCTGGCCCTCGACGATCTTCTCGACCACGTCGTCGGGCTTGCCTTCTTCGCGCGCCTTCTCCTCGAAGACCCGCTTCTCGGCGGCGCGCTCCTCCGCGGAGATCTCCTCGCTGGAGACGAACTGGGGAGCGGTCGCGGCGACGTGCAGGGCGACCTCGTAGGCGAAGGCCCTGAAGTCCTCGTTGCGAGCGACGAAGTCGGTCTCGCACTGCACTTCGACCATCGCGCCCACCTTGTCGTTGGCGTGGATGTAGGAGGCGACGACGCCCTCGCTCGTCCCCCGCCCTTCTCGCTTCGCCGCCGAAGCCTGTCCCTTCACGCGCAGGATCTCGATCGCGCGATCGACGTCGCCATCGGCCTCGCTCAGCGCCGCCTTGCAGTCCATCATCGCCGCGCCGGTCCGGTCCCGCAGCGCCTTCACGTCGGCGGCCGTAACGCTCATTTGCCCTCTCCCTCCGTCTCTGCAGCCTGCTCGGCAGCTTTCTCGGCCGGTACGGGCTCAGCCTTCTCCTCGGCAGCGGCAGCTGCCTCCGAAGCGGGCTCCTCAGCTTTCTCCTCTGCCGGCGCGGCTGCCTCAGCCGTTTGAGCCTCCCCAGCTTTCGCCTCCGACGCCTCTCCCGCGGGTGGTGTGGGGCTGGGCTCCTCGCCCGCAGCTTGCGAGGACGAGGAGTCCTGCCCCGCGACAGGACCCGCGGGCCTGGCGCCGGGGTCCCCTGCGGCGACAGGACCCGCCGGGGACGCGCCTTGTCCCTGTGCCGTTGCGGCTTGAGCTTTCTTCGCCGCCTCTTCCTCGGCCTTCTGCTTCGCTTCTTCGGCTTCGCGCCGCGCCTTCTCCTCTTCCTCGCGCTTCTTCCGCTCTTCCTCTTCGCGCTTGCGCCGCTCCATTTCCTCGGCGATCCGCCGCTCCTCCTGCACCCGCCAGGCGCCCGCGCCCTCCTCGATCGCGGCGCCGATCGTGCCGATCGCCAGCTGGCAGGAGCGGATCGCGTCGTCGTTGCCCGGTATCACGTAGTCCACCGGCGTCGGATCGCAGTTGGTGTCGACGAGGCCGATGATCGGGATGCGCAGGCGGGCGGCCTCGCGCACTGCGATGTCCTCCGATTTGAGGTCGATGACGAAGACGGCGTCGGGGAGGCGCTCCATGTCGCGCACGCCGCCGAGGTTGTATTCGAGCTTGGCGAGCTCGGCCTCCATGCCCATGCGCTCCTTTGTCGGCAGCAGGGCGAGCTTGCCCTCGTCCCGCCACCCGATCAGCTCGTGCAGGCGGGCAATCCGCGCCGACATCGTGTTGAAGTTGGTCAGCAGCCCGCCCAGCCAGCGCTGGTTGACGAAGGGCATCTTGCAGCGGTTGGCCCACTCTTCTACCGGGCCGCGAGCCTGCTTCTTGGTGCCGACGAACAGCACCGTGCCGCCGCCGCTCGCCAGCTCGCCGGCGAAGCGGCGCGCGTTCTCGAGCAGCTGCTCGGTCTGGACCAGGTCGATGATGTGGATCCCGTCCAGCTCGCCGAAGATGTAGCGGCGCATGTTCGGGTTCCAGCGGCGCGTCTGGTGGCCGAAGTGGACTCCGGCCTCCAGCAGCTCTTTGAGGCCTGCCTCTGGCATTCGCGAAAGCTCCTTGTCGTCGTGGTGCAGCCCGCCGCCCCGCAGGCCCCCGGCATCCGGCTCTGCGCCGGTCAGGATCGGGGTCGGTGCGACGAGGGTCGAATTTCCGAGGCGGGAATTGTAAGGGGACGATGCGGACTTAGGCGGCGCGGGCGGAGGCCAGGGCCGCGGCGAGGTCGTCCGGCAGCTCCGAGGCGAAGGCGAGTCGCTCGCCGCTGAGCGGGTGGGTGAAGGCGAGGCGGTGCGCGTGGAGGAACTGGCGCCCGAGCCCGTGCTTCAGCTCGCCGCCGTAGGTCGCATCGCCGGCCAGAGGGTGGCCGATGGCCGAGAAGTGGGCGCGGATCTGGTGCGTGCGCCCGGTCTCCAGACGGGCCTCGAGGTAGGTCTCGGCGGCGAACAACTCGAGCACGGTGAAGTGCGTTCTCGCCTGGCGCGAAGCCGCGCCGGAAACCGCCATGCGGTGGCGATTCTTCGCAGCCCGGCCGATCGGCGCGTCGATCGTGCCGGTGCGCGAGCCGAGGCGGCCCTTGACGAGCGCCAGGTAGACCCGCTCCACCTCGCGGCGCTGGACCTCGGCCTGGAGGGCCGCATGGACCTCGTCCGTGCGGGCGACGACGAGCAGGCCGCTGGTCCCCTTGTCCAGCCGGTGGACGATCCCCGGCCGCTCAGGGTCGGCGCCGCCGCCGAGCAGCTCACCCAGCTCGCCGACCAGGGTCGGCCCACGGTGCGAGGGCGCCGGATGCACGACCAGCCCAGCCGGCTTGTCGACGACGGCCAGCGCCTCGTCCGCATAGACGATCTCCAGCGCCCTGCTCACCCCGGCCCCCCATCCTTCCGGTGCGCTTTATGTGGGTATAGCCCGTAAAAAGCGCACCGGAAGGTCATTGAGCCTCTTTCTCGAGGAGATACGAGAGAGCGAGGACGACGACGCCGGCGGTGACGGCGACGTCGGCGAGGTTGAAGGCCGGCCAGCTGCCGATCTGCACGTAATCGGTGACGGCGTCGACTCGCACCCGATCGGCGAAATTGCCCAGCGCGCCGCCGGCGAGCAGGCCGACCGCGACCCACATGCCCGGGCGGGTCGGATCTCGCCAGAAGAGGAAGCCGATCACGACCAGGGCGAGGACGGTCAGCAGGACCAGACGGGTGCCCCCGCCGCTGGCGAGCCCGAAGGCGACGCCGTTGTTGTGGGAGAGGGTCAGTTCGAAGGGGCCGAGGACCTCGACCTCCTGGCCGGGCACGAGGTGGCGTTCGACGAGCGCCTTGGCGGCCTGGTCGAGGACCACCACGAGACCGCAGAGCGCGCCCGCGAAGCGCCAGGCACGGACCTTCGCGCCGTTCACCCTTCGATCAGCCCGACGACGACCGTGCGTAGGACGACGAGCAGGATGACGGCGATCATCGGGCTGAGGTCGAGGGCGAAGCCGCCGCCGCCGATCGGCGGCAGGAGGCGCCGGAAGAAGAAAAGCACCGGGTCGGTCGTCTCTTTGACGAAGTCGAGGACCGCTCGCAGGACCCGGTTGTACGGCATGCGCGGCACCCACGAGATCAGCACGTTGAGCAGGATGAGGATGATGTAGACGAGGAAGAGCGCGCTGACGTAGTCGGCCACGTCGTAGCGAGTGATGGCGAAGATCATCGACCCCGCATCCTCTCCAGCGAGGCTTCCACCGCCGCCTCGAAGGCCCGCCGCACTCCGTGCCGGTCGAGCGCCTCGAGTCCGGCCTCGGTGCTGCCGCCGGGCGAGGCCACCGCTCTGCGCACGTCGGCGGGATGCCGCAGCTCGAGCAGCTCGGCGGTGCCGGCCGTGGTCTCGACCACCAGCTCGCGAGCGAGGTCGGGGTCAAGGCCATCGGCGGCGCCGGCGTCTGCGATCGCCTCGACCGCCAGGGCCAGGTATGCGGGCGCGCAGCCCATCACGGCGGTGGCGGCGTCGAATTCCGAGTCGTCGAGCTCGACGACTCGGCCAAGCCGGTCGAGCAGCGCGCGCAGCTCCTCGTCGGGCTCACCGGCCACGCAGAGCACCCCTCTGCGCACCTCGACGCCGACGTTCGGCATCACCCGCAGGACCTCGGCGTCCGGAAAAGCGGCCTTCACGGCCTCCAGCGAGGTCGCCCCCAGGAGCGAGACAACCGCCTTCGCCGCCGTCAGTTCGGCGGCGACGTGCCCGAGCTTCGCCGGCTTCACCGCCAGCACGACCACGTCCGCCCGCTCGGCAAGCTCGGCATTTCCGGACACCGCTTCGCCGCCGACCTCGCTCGCCAGCTCCGCCGCCCGTCCCGAGCCCGAGTCCGTAAACAGCATGCGCGGCACCGCGTCCTTCAGCCCGCGGGCAATGGCGGCCGCCATGCTGCCCGATCCGCAGAAGCCGATGATCATGACCGCAGCCTAGATCACTGATTCCTAATCACCGCACACCCGGATGGTGCGCCTTGCACTGCGCATCTCTTCGTCCTCAACCTGCTTGGCCACGCGCACCCCCGGTCACACGCGGATCAGGAATCAGCGATCCAGTCGCGGCGGCGGTGCTCAGGACTGATTGAAGAAGCCTTTGTCGAGAAGGCGGGCCTTCTCCTCGGCGGAGACCTCGACGTTGCGCGGCGTCAAGAGGAAGATCTTCTCGGCGATCCGCTGCATGCCGCCGTCGAGCGCGTAGGTCAGGCCCGAGCAGAAGTCGATCATCCGCTTGGAGAGCTCGTGGTCGGTGGTCTGCAGGTTGAGGATCACGGGCACCGAGCGCTTGAACTGGTCGGCGACCTGCTGAGCGTCGTTGAAGTTGCGTGGGATGACGAGATGGACCTGGACGTCGGAGTCGCCGCCGCCGACCGGGCGCAGCGTGCGCGTGCGCGTCGTCGCCATCGGCTCGTCATCGGCGAAGATGTCGTCGATCTCGTCGCGGCGCGAGCGACGGGCGCTCGGCAGTCGCCGGACCTGCCCCGATTCGCGCCGGCCTTCCGCGGCTTCTTCGGTGCCGGGCTCCTCGTCGAATTCGTCGTACTCGGGGCCGTAGTCGTGGTCCTCGGCCAAGCCGAAGTAGACCAGCGCTCTATGCCATGTATCGCGTAGGGCCATGGTTACGGGATGTTTCGGCCCCTGGCGGCCGACTCCTTTACGGATTATGCCCCAACGATTGCGCCGAATCACACATAGAGCGCCGTGCCCAGGCGGACGATCGTCGCCCCCTCCTGCACTGCCACCTGCCAATCCTGCGAGGTGCCCATCGAGAGGCGCGCGAAGCCGTACTCGGCGGCGAGCTCGGCGAGGCGCGCGAAGAAGGGGCGGGAAGCCTCCGGATCCTGGCTGAAGGGCGGCATCGTCATCAATCCGCCGACCTTCACCGGGCAGCGCTCGACGAACGCCGCCAGCTCGTCCGGGGCGACGCCGCCCTTGCCTTCCTCGCCGGCGACGTTGACCTCGACCAGGACCTCCGTATCCGGCGTGGCCTGCCTTCGCAGCTGCTCGATCGCCGAGTCCGTCGCCACCGAGTGGATCAGGCGACAGAGTGGAAGCAGCTGCCGGACCTTGCGGCTCTGCAGGTTGCCGATGAAGTCCCACGCGAAGGCGTCGCCCCAGCGCTCGTGCTTGGCGGCCAGATCCTGCTGGCGGTTCTCCCCCACCAGGGTCACGCCGGCCTCGGCAAGCGCTCCCATCTCCTCGACGGGCACGTACTTCGTGGCGGCGAGGATCTCGACCCCAGGGCCGGCGATCTCCTTCGCCCGGGCGAGGTTGGCGGCGATCCTGCCGGGGTCGAGGCCGTGGATCAGGCCCGGCATCTCAGCCCCCCTCCTCGCTCAGCCAGACCAGCCCGGCCTGGCGCCGTGGATCGTCGTCGCGGCGGTGCGAGAAGAAGAGCTCGGACTCGCAGCACGTGCAGAGGTCGGCGGCCTCCGTCTCCTCCACCCCAGCCGCGCGCAGCTGGCGGCGTGCCTCCCGCCAGAGATCGACCTCGTAGCAGCAGGGGCCGATGCCGGGGCCGATCGCGGCGGCGGCCGCCCTTACCGTGACCGCACCGTGGAGGACGATCTCCCGTTCGAGCCCGCGCCGCCCGCAATGCAGGATCGCCGCCCCGACCGGGCCGGCGACGGCGATCGGCAGGCAGTCGGCGCCGAAGACGAGGCCGACGGCATCGGCGTCCTCGATCACGTGCCCATCGGCCTCCTCGGGGACGTCTCCGCGGGCGTGAAAGGCAAGGTCCGTGCCGTGCACCTGGCGGGCGCTGACGATGCGGGAAGGATCGACTCCCAGGGCTGCCAGCGGCTCAAAGCTCTCCTTCGCGGAGCCGAACGTGCGAGTCGTGAATGCAGCCGTCGCACCCGGCAGCTCGGCCTCGAGCCAGCGCAGACCGTCCTCCGTTTCACGCCACTCCATCGTGATCCCTTTCGTGCTCCCTTGCGGCCGCAAGCGCGACTGCGAGCTCCTGCTTTCGCCCCCCTATCTCGCCGTCGAGCTTGCGCCTCTTCGCCTCGGCCAAGCCGCGACCGACCGACACACCCTCGGTGACACCCTCGGCGATCAGGTCGTTGCCGTCGATCTCGAGCCTGACCTGACTCCATTTCTCCAGGTAGTCGTCGAGCCACCTCGCACCATGAGCCCTGGCGAGGACCATCTCGATCGCCCCATACGCGGTCATCAACGCGACCGCCTCCGACGGTCGCGTCGGATCGGCGGCAGCGAGATCGACCTCCCCTCCAGGCTTTCCCGTCGCGGCGCTGTGGACGACGCGGTTGCGCTCGGCCCGCAGTTGCCATAGCGGCAGTTCGAGCAGCTCGCCCACCCGCCTGGCAAGCTCAACCCCCCCCTCGCGCAGCTTGACCAGGCCCCACTCGGCAAGCAGGCGATAGGCGTCTGGGGCGCTCGGTTCTCCCGCCAGCCGCAGCAGCTCCGCCTCGCGACGATCGGCCGAAACGGTCTCGAGGTCCGCCTTGCGCAACAGCGCCGCCGTTTCCGGCTCGAGCTCGAAGCCGAACCGGGCCGCGTAGCGGGCAGCGCGAATCGCTCGCGTCGGATCGTCCTCGAACGAGCGGGGGTGCAGGACGCGCAGCCGCTTCGAGGCCACGTCGGTCTGGCCATCGCACGGGTCGATCAGATGCGGCTCCCCCAGCAGGGGAATCGCCATCGCGTTGATCGTGAAGTCGCGTCGCCGCAGGTCTTCCTCGATCGTCGCCGCCGGCTTGACCACGGGCAGAGCCCCCGGATGCGGATAGCTCTCCGAGCGGGCGCTGGCGATGTCGAGCTCGTGTCCGTCGAGCTGGACCTTGGCGGTGGCGAAGCGCTCGTGCGAGACGACCTCGGCGCCGAGCCGTTGGGCCAGGGCGGTGGCGTCGCCCTCGACCACGAGGTCGATGTCGGCTCGGCCGCGGCCGAGCAGCAGGTCGCGGACGGCGCCCCCAACCAGGTAGACCGGATCGGAGGCCAGCCCGCGCACCGCATCGAGCTCCGGATGCATGTGCTGCAGTGCCTCGGCGATGCTCTCGCTGTGGTCGTTCGGTGGCGCCATGCGCGTTGCCTACCATGATCGCGTGCCCAGGAGACGAGCAGCCGCCGTCGCCGCGCTGGCGGTGGCCGGGATAGCCCTCGCCGTCATCCTCGTCAACGGTTTGAATGACTCTTCGGGCAGCGAGCAGACCGCTGCCGTCGGCAAGTCCCCGGCCGACGATGCGGATGGCGGCAACGAGGTACGCAACGCCACGCCGCAATCGGACTGGAAGCCCTACACCGGCCCGGTGCCGATCCTCGAGTATCACGTTCTCGGACCGGCTCCGGAAGGAGCTCCCTATCCCGAACTCTACGTGACTCGACCCGACTTCCACCGGCAGATGGACTGGCTCGACGAACACGGCTACGAAGCGGTGACCTTGGAAACGGTCGAGCAAGCCTGGTATCACGGGGGCAGGCTCCCGGCCAAGCCGGTCGTGATCTCCTTCGACGACGGCTACCGGCCGCAGTTCACCTACGCGCTGCCCGAGCTGCGCAGGCACGGCTGGCCGGGCGTGCTCAACCTGAAGGCCGAAGGCTCGGACCTCTACACAAGCAACGTCGAAGCGATGGTCGACGCCGGCTGGGAGCTCGCCGCGCACACGATCCACCACCTCGACCTGACGACTCTCGACTCTGAACAGCTCAAAGAAGAAGTGGCTGGCTCACGCGAAATGCTGCGTCGCGAATACCACGTGCCGGTGGCCAACTTCTGCTATCCAGCCGGTCAGTTCGACTCGACCGTGATCGCCGCCGTCGAAGCGGCCGGCTATACCGGCGCGACGACGGAGATCCCGGGCGATGCCGAACGAAGCGCGCCCTACGAACTCAAACGGTTCGAGATTCTGGGCTCGAGCGGTGTCGGCGGGCCCGCGGAAGACCTTGGTTGAACGATCCAGGCACCCTCCTCCGGAGACCGTCGCGCAGCAGATCCGTATCGTGCTTCGGAGCGCTGGATTCAGAGCCTCCGGATGGAGGGTGCCTGGATCGCCTCTCCTAACGCCTTACCGGGATGCCCGCCGATGCCATTCGCTCCTTGGCTTCGTGCACCGTGTAGGTGCCGTAATGGAAGATCGAGGCGCATAGGACGGCGTCGGCGTGGCCGTCGGAGATCGCTTCGCTGAGGTGATCGAGGGCGCCGGCCCCGCCGGAGGCGATGACCGGGACGGAAACGGCTTCGGCGACCGCGCGCGTCAGCTCGAGGTCGTAGCCGTCGTTCGTGCCGTCGCGGTCCATGCTGGTGAGCAGGACCTCGCCGGCTCCAAGCTCGACAGCCTCCTTGGCCCAGGCGACGGCCTCGCGGCCCTCGACCTTCTTGCGCCCTCCGTTCACGTACACGCCCCAGCCGTCCTCCTCGCGTTTCGCGTCGATCGCGATCACGACGCACTGGGCGCCGAAATGATCGGCAAGCTCTGTGAGCAGCTCGGGCCGGGCGAGGGCCGACGAGTTGACAGAGACCTTGTCGGCGCCGGCGTCGAGGACCGCCTGCGCGTCCTCGACCGAGCGGATGCCACCGCCGATCGTGAAGGGGATGAAGACGTTGTCCGCCGTGCGCCGCGCCAGCTCGACGATCGTGTCGCGCTTCTCGTGCGAGGCGGTGATGTCGAGGAAGACGAGCTCGTCTGCGCCCTCGGCGTCGTAGCGCTCGGCCAGCTCGACCGGGTCGCCTGCGTCGCGCAGACCGACGAAGTTCGTCCCCTTGACGACTCTTCCCGCGTCTACGTCCAAGCACGGAATCACTCGCTTCAGAACCATGCCGACAGCGTACGTCCTCGCTGACTTCCCTTTTTGGGATGTATATGTATCCCTAACCCCGAAGTCAGCGGTGGCGGAGCGTCGCGATTGCCTCGGCGACGGTGAAGCGGCGCTCGTAGAGGGCGCGACCGACGATTACGCCCTCGACGTTCGGAGCGGCCGACTCGGCGAGCCGTTCGAGATGGTCCAGCGTCCCGACCCCCCCCGAAGCAATGACCTGAGCCTCGGTTGCGGCGGCGATCCGGTTCAGCTCATCAAGGGCGGGACCCTCCATCGTGCCGTCGACGTCGATCGCGGTGCAGAGGAAGCGGGAGGCGCCGCGCTCGCTCAGGTCGGCGACCGCGTCGGCGACGTCGACGTCGCTGCTCTCCGTCCAGCCGGAGAGCGAGACCTTGCCCTCGCGGGCGTCGACCGAGACGACGACGCGCGCGCCGTGCGCGTCCAGGGCGCGCTGGAGGAGCTCGGGATCCCGCAGGGCGGCGGTGCCGATCACGACCCGCTCGGCGCCGGCCTCGAGGGCCGCGTCGAGCGAGCCGGCGTCGCGCAGGCCGCCGCCGACCTGAATCGGGCAATCGACGGTCGCGGCGATGCGACCGACGGCGTCGAGGTTTCGTGGCTCGCCGACCTTTGCCCCGTCGAGATCGACGACGTGCAGGAACTCGGCGCCTTCGCCGGCCCAGCGCAGCGCCGCGTCGACCGGGTCGGCGTCGTAGGCGGTCTCGCGCTCGTAGTCGCCTTGGGTCAGCCGCACGGCCCGGCCGCCGCGGACGTCGATCGCGGGATAGAGGATCACGCCGGAACGGCGGCGCAGATCCCGGCGAAGTTGGAGAGCAGCCGAAGACCGGCGGCGCTCGACTTCTCGGGGTGGAACTGGACGCCGAAGACGTTGTCGCGCTCGACCGCGCAGGCGAACGTCGCCCCGTAGCTTGCCGTGCCGAGCAGATCGGCCTCCTGCGGACGCGGCGCGAAGGAGTGGACGAGGTAGAAGGGCGTGCCCGACTCGATCCCGTCGGTCAACCGCGAGTCCTTCCCCCAGGTAACCGGCGACCAGCCGATGTGGGGGACCTTCAAGTCAGGGGCGTCGAGCTCGCCGACCTCGCCGGAGAGCAGGCCGAGCCCCTCCGCGCCCCCCAGCTCCGTGGTCGACTCGAAGAGCAGCTGCAGACCCAGGCAGATGCCGAGAATCGGCACCCCGGCGTCGCGACGCTCGACGATCAGCTCGTCGAGGCCGAGCTCCCGCACGACGCTCATCGCCTTGGGAAACGCGCCGACCCCGGGCAGGATCAAGCCATCGGCGGCGCGAACGGTCTCGGGGTCGTCGGCGATGGTCGCACCGACGCCGACGTGCTCGAGGGCCTTCTCGACCGAGCGCAGGTTGCCCATGCCGTAGTCGAGGATGCAGATCCGTGCGCTCATTGGCTCAAGGTCCCCTTCGTCGAGGGCACTCCGGTCTCGTCGGGATCGATCGAGACCGCGACTCGCAAGGCTCGCGCGAACGCCTTGAAGCAGGCCTCGATCATGTGGTGTGCGTTCGTGCCGCGAACCGAGAGGTGCAGGGTCAGCTTGGCGCTGTTGGAGACGGCGCGGAAGAACTCCTCGGCGAGCTCGGTGTCGAAGCCGGCGATCGAGGTCGGCGGCAGGTCGGCGTCGAAGACGCAGAACGGCCGCCCCGAGAGGTCGAGCGCGCACTCCGACAATGACTCGTCCATCGGCACGACAGCCGAGCCGTAGCGGCGGATGCCGGCGCGATCGCCGAGCGCCTCGTCGAGCGCTTGGCCGAGCACGATGCCGACGTCCTCGACGGTGTGGTGCGCCCCGGTCTGCAGGTCCCCGGTCGCCTCGACCTTCAATCCCAGTCGGCCGTGACGGGCGAGCAGGTCGAGCATGTGGTCGAGGAAGCCGACGCCCGTACTGGCGCGCGCCTCCCCCCCGTCGAGGTCGAGCGAGAGCCGAACCTCGGTCTCGCCGGTGATGCGCTCTCTTGTCGCTGTCCTGCTCATCTCATGTGCCTTTCTCGACCCTAATCATCGCCGACTCGCCGTGGACCGGAAATCCCTCGGCGCGAGCGATGCGGTCGACGTGCGGTGCCAACTTCGCCGCCGCCTCCGCGGTCACCTCCACGGTCGCGATCTTGCGGCGGAAGATGCCGGGACCCAGGGGCCCGGAGAACCGCCCCGCCCCCGAGGTGGGAAGCACGTGGTTCGAACCCGCTGCATAGTCGCCGAAGGCGGTCGCGCTCCGGGGGCCCGCGAAGACGCATCCCGCGGTCGTGACTCGTTCCGCAAGTGGCACCGGGTCCTCGACGAGCAGCTGAAGATGCTCCGGCGAGAAAAGGTTGACGAACTCGATTGCCTCGACCAGGTCCGGGGCATGGACCAGCGCCAGTGGAGCGTCGGCGACGCCGGAACGACTCGCCGCGGCGCGCTTGGTTTCCTCCCCGACCGCCTCCAGGATCCGCTCGTCGGCGGAAACGGCGACGAGCACGGCGTCCGCACCGTGCTCCGCCTGGGCGCAGAGATCGAGGGCAGCCCACTGCGGATTGGCGTTGCCGTCGAGTACGACCATCAGCTCAGACGGCCCGGCAAGCGAGTCAATGGCGACGATGCTGGCTACGCTCGCCTTGGCCTCCCGCACCCAGGCATTGCCGGGTCCGGCAACCGCGTCGACCCGCGGGATGGTCTTCGTGCCGTAGGCGAGGGCGAAGATCGCCTGGGCCCCGCCCATCGCGTAAACCTCATCCACGCCGCAGAGCGCGGCGGCCGCCAGCACGGCGGGGTTGACCATGCCGTTGACGCCTGGAGGGGTGGCCAAGACGACGCGCTCGACCCCGGCAACCTTGGCGGGGATGGCGCACATCAAGACGCTCGACGGATAGGCGGCGCGCCCCCCCGGCGCGTAGATTCCCGCCGCTCCGAGCGGCACCTCGCGGATCGAAACCACCTGGCCCTGTGGGAGCTCTACCCTCGTCGGCTCCGTCACCAGCTGTGCTTCTGCGACCCGCTGGATGTTCGCGGCGGCGAATTCCAGGGATTCCCTCAGGTCGCGGTCGATGCGGGAAAGCGCGTCGTCCCGCTCCGCGGCCTCGACCGACAAGGACTTCAACGGCGGATCCGCCGCGTCAAAGCGGGCTGTCAGCTCCAAAAGGGCCGCATCTCGATCGTCACTGCGCCGAAAGGCCTGTTCGATCTCGCTGACATCCGCCTGGGGCCAAGTCTCGAATGTCCAGAGACGGGTCTCGCGGGTCGTGCCCGCGGCGCCCTCCCACTCGAACCGCTTCACCCTCATCCCGTCGCCTCCCGCAGCTTCGCGGTCAGCTCGTCAAGCTCCGCCGCGCGCAGCTTGTGCGCTACTCGGTTGGCGACGAAGCGGGCCGTGCAGTCGACGATCTCCTCGCGCACCTCGAGGTCGTTCTCGGCGAGGGTACGGCCGCTGGCGACGAGATCGACGATGCCGTCGGCGAGGCCGATCAGCGGCGCCAGCTCGACCGAGCCCTTGACCTCGATCACCTCGACCTGGC
>Ga0068867_100000233_pt1 | contig 36402 bp, 31 predicted proteins | sample KBSMisM32_FD_65649 | JGI IMG/M metagenome (GOLD analysis project Ga0068867, IMG submission 65649) | Miscanthus rhizosphere microbial communities from Kellogg Biological Station, Michigan, USA - KBS Miscanthus M3-2 | ecosystem: Host-associated > Plants > Roots > Rhizosphere > Soil ...
ATGCCCCGGTGTCTTGCTGTGCAACTGTCGGAAGTTGCGCAGCTCGTCGATCGGCAGGTCATACCCGGTGAGGTGCAGCAGCGCGTACAGCAGCATCGAGGCGTGGCCATTGCTCAGCACGAAGCGGTCGCGGTCGAGCCAGTGCGGATCGGACGGGTTGTGTTTCAGGTGGCGCGTCCACAACGCCACCGCCGCTTCAGCCAGCCCCATCGGTGCGCCGGGGTGGCCCGAGTTCGCGCGCTGCACCGCGTCCATCGCCAGCGCACGGATCGCGTTGGCCATCAGGGTGGTGTCGGATGCGGCGGTGTCGGCCATGGCGCGGTGAGGGCCCGGCGCGCGGAGCGACGCGGCCATGCGGGCGATGAGGAATGCCTCGAATTCTACCGAGCGGCCCCCGGCGGGCAGGCCGGCAGGGTCGCTCGCGCCTCTACACTGCGCGCGCCATGGCCGAACCGCCCCCGAACAACCTGAAGGCGCTGATCCTCGCGGCCGGCCGCGGCGTGCGCATGCGCCCACTGACCGACCACACGCCCAAGCCGTTGCTGGCGGTGCGCGGCCGGCCATTGATCGAATGGCACCTGCGCGCGCTGGCGGCGGCAGGCGTGCGCGATGTCGTGATCAACACGGCGTGGCTCGAGGAGCAGTTCCCGCCGGCGCTCGGCGACGGCGCGCGCTTCGGCGTGCGCATCCGCTATTCGATGGAAGGGCGCGACCACGGCGGCGCGCTCGAGACCGCGGGCGGCATCGCGAAGGCGCTGCCGCTGCTGGTCGAGCGCGCCGACGATTGCTTCTGGGTGGTGTCGGGCGACGTCTTTCTGCCCGGGTTCGTCTTCGACGCCCAGTGCGCGCGGCGCTTCGCCGCTGGCGCGCTGTGGGCGCACCTGTGGCTGGTGCCCAATGCCGCGCACCATCCGCAGGGCGACTTCGGCATCGACGCGCAGGGCCTCGCGCTGGCCGACGCGCCGCACAAGCGCACCTGGGCCAGCGTGGGCCTGTTTCGCGCCGCGATGTTCGAACGCGTCGCGGTCGGCACCCAGCTGGCGCTGCGGCCACTGCTCGACGAGGGCATCGCGCATCGGCGCATCGGTGCCCAGCCGTGGGATGGCGCGTGGACCGACGTCGGCTCGGTCGAGCGGCTGCAGGCGCTGAACGCCGCGGCGTGACGGCGCCGGCGTCCTAGCGTCGCAGCGTGCGCAACACGCGGCCTGCGGCCTGCACGCCGAGCGTGTAGGCCTCCTCGAACACCGAGTAAGCCGAGAGGTCGGCGTGCGCGAACTGCACGCGGCCCGGCAGCTGCTGCAGCGCGACGAGCGCCTCATCGCCGCGCGCACCGGGTATCGGCACGCGCATCGCGTGGCCATGACGCGCCAAGTCGACGCGGCGCACCTTGTGCGGCAGATCGGGGTGGGCGACCGCGAGGTCGTCGATCACACGCCCGGCCCAGGGACGCCAGTCGTCCTGCAGCAGCGCGGCGCGCTCCGCTTCACGCAGTGCCCAGTACGCGGTGAGCACGGTGGCGCGCGTGTCGGCGCGCAGGCTCTGGTGCTGCGCGACCACGTAACCCAGCGATGGCGCACCGTGCCGCACGTTGTCCCACGCCAGCGGCACGCCGCTGGCGCGCTCGAGCAGCGGCGCGTCCAGCAGCAGGTTGGTCACCAGCCACGGCGCGTAGCGCGCACGTGCGCTGGCCGGCACCAAGGGCGCGGGGGGCGAGCTGCACAGCCGGCGCGCGACGAACAGCGGCGTGGCGAGCACCACCGCCTGCGCATCGAACAACAGCGGCCGCTGCATGGCCTCGTCGAGCGCGATCACCTGCACCGCGCGGCGCTGCTCGTCGACCCGCAGCGTCGTGTGCGCGCGCAATATGCGTGCACCCAGTGGCGCCGCCAGCCGCTCGACCAGCCAGGCATTGCCTTCCGGCCACGTGAACACCGGATCGCGCTCCGCGTCGCCGTCCGGCGCCTGGAAGCCATGGCGGCTCGCAAAGTAGTGCAGTCCAGCCCACGCCGACACGGTGTCGATGCCGGCACCGTAGTCGTCGCGACAGGCGTAGTCGAGGTACCCGCGCAGCAACGCATCGTCGAGCCCTTCGCGCGCCAGCCAGTGCGCGAACGTGACGCCATCGAGCTCGGCGTGCGCTGGGCTCCAGCGCGCGCGCTGCGTCGGCAGCGCGAACCCGACATCGCGCCGCAGCTGCTCGACGCGCTGCGCGAAAGCGCGGTACTGCGTCGCGCTGCGCGACGCCGGCTCGGCCGGCGGCAGCAGGCCATCGTGCCAGACGCCATCGAAGAACAAGCGTTCCTGCGGGCTGTGGCAGAGGTGCCGCTCGTCGGGCACGCTGCGGCCGCCCTCGTGGCGCAGCAGGCCGAGCTCGAACAGCAGCTCTCTCACCTCGTGCGCCTGCGGCCCGGGCAGCGGCAGGTAGTGCGCGCCCAGCGGACAGCCGCTGCCGCCCAGTCGGTGGCCACGGCTGTTGCCGCCGACGGCATCCTCCAGCTCGAGCACGACGAGGTCGTCGACGCCTGCGCGCGCCAGCGCCCGCGCGCACGCCAGGCCGGCGATGCCGGCGCCCACCACCAGCACGCCGACGCGCCGCGCCGGCGGCAGGGAGCTCAACGCCGGAATCGGTGCACGCAGTCGATGGCCGCGCGCGGCGTCGACGCCGATCCAGCCGCCCTCGGGGGGTATCGGGCCGCGAGGCGAGCATGCCGCCACGCCGGCCCAGCCCGGCGCGCCCAGCGCCGCGGTCAGCAGCGCGCGGCGTCGCAGCCGCGCTACGGATGCACCTTGCCCCATTCTTCTTCGAACGTGTGCACCAGCAGCTGGTTCGACAGCCGGTTCGGCTGCGCGTCGACGCGCGCCATGTCGGGCGGAAACTGCAGCAGCGCCGGCATGCCATCGAGCGTGAGAAAGCGCAGGCCGGCGGGCAACGCGCGCGGCGCTTGCCAGGGCCGCCGGCTCATCAGCACGAAGCCCCACTCGCCGAAGCTCGGCACGTGCGCGTGGTACGGCGTGGCCGTGAAACCCACCGCCTCGACGGTGGCCACCACGGTCCAGAAGCTGCGCCGCGCCAGCAGCGGCGAGGTGGTCTGCACCACCGCGAAACCCCCGGCCGCCAAGTGGCGATCGACGCGCTCGTAGAAGGTCGTGGTGTAGAGCTTGCCCAGCGCGAAGTTGGTCGGGTCCGGAAAGTCGATCACGATCGCGTCGAACACCTCGTCGTGGCCGTCGAGCCAGGTGAAGGCGTCGGCCTGCACCACGCGCAGCTTGGGCGAGCGCAGCGCGCCGTCGTTCAGGCGCGACAGCAGCTCGTGGTCGCGAAACAGCGTGACGATGTGCGGGTCGAGTTCGACCAGCACCACCTGCTCGACGCCTGGATGCTTGAGCACCTCGCGCACCGCCATGCCGTCGCCGCCGCCCAGCACCAGCACCTTGCGCGGCGCGCCGTGCGCCGCCAGCGCCGGGTGCACCAGCGCCTCGTGGTAGCGATACTCGTCGCGCGAATGGAATTGCAGGTTGCCGTTGAGGAACAGCCGCACGCCGGTGGGCCCCGCGGTGACCACCACGCGCTGGTAGTCGCTGCTCTCGCGCACGATCACGTGATCGCCGTAAAAGCGGTCTTCGGCCCAGCTGGTCAGCGCGTCGGCGCCGACCATCGCGCCGGCCAGCGTCAGCACGACCGCAGCGCACGCCAGCGCAGTGCGGCGCCAGCGCGCCAACTCGCCGCGAAACAGCCACAGCGCCCACACCGCCACCGCGGCGTTGAGCAAGCCGAACAGCACGCCGGTGCGCACCAGGCCGAGCTGCGGCAACAGCAGCAGTGGAAACGCCAGCGCGACGACCAGCGCGCCGAGGTAGTCGAACGTCAGCACCTGCGAAACCAGCTCCTTCAGCGCGTAGCGCGCGTGGAATTGCCGCTTCAGGATGCGCATCACCAGCGGGACCTCCAGCCCCACCAGCACGCCGACCACCAGCACCAGCAGGTACAGCAGGGCGCGGAACGACGCGCCGCCGCTGGCCGGCAGCACGCTGTGCGCAACGAACAGCGCCGCTGGCATGAGCCCGCCGATCAGGCCGACCGCGAGCTCGATGCGCAGGAACTGCGCCACCAGCTCGCGCTCGACGTGGCGCGACAGCCACGAGCCGACGCCCATCGCGAACAGGTAGGTGCCGATCACGGTGGAGAACTGCAGCACCGAGTCACCCAGCAGGTAGCTCGCGAGCGCGCCCGCGGCGAGCTCGTAGACCAGGCCGCAGGCCGCGACCACGAACACCGACGCCAGCAGCGCGACCTCGGCCGGGCGCGGCCCGGCGCGCGCCGCCGTGTCGGACCCGTCGAGCGACTGCGGGATCACGATCGCACTGTCAGCCGTGGATCGCCGCCGCGACGATCTGCCCGATGGCGATGAACATCGCGGCCACCACGATCGCCAGCGCCAGGTTCTGCTTGTCGCGGATCTCTTCCCACAGCTTGTACGGCGTGATCTTGTCGATCACGACGAAGCTGACCCACAGCACGATCACGCCGATCAAGGCGTAAAGGACGGTGCCGATAATGACGTTGGGCTTGAGCCATTCGAGTCCCATGGTGTTCACCTCCTGTGCTGTCGTCGATTGAAGCGGGTCGGCGTCACTTGTGCCCGCCTCCGCTGCTGTACCCGCCGTACGAGCCGCCGCCGGTGCGAAAGCCCGTGCCACCACCCGATTGGCGCAGGCACTGTTGATACTCGTTGCTGGCTTCGCCGAAAGTCGCGCGCACGTCGCTGCAATCGTTGTCGCGGCTGGAGCAGAAGCCCACAGCCAGCACAACGAGCACCACCGCGACGATCAGCAGCACCTTCAGCAAGCCACCGTCGGCGCCCGGCGGGCCGCCGCCGCTGCGCTGCAGCGCCGGCGCGGCAGCCGGTGCCAGGCGAAACGCGCGCGCGATCGCCTGTGCATCGAGCACCGCGCCTTCGGACCAGGTGAGCTCGGCCGCGGTGCGCTCGCTCGACAGACGCCGTTGCGATGCCGCGCCCGTGCCGACGTAGTCTGTGACGAGCGCCACCTCATCGCGCCGCACGCGCCAGTAGAACTCGCCGAGCACCCAGGTGACCTTGGCGTCGTAGCGCTCGCGCTGGCGGTAGGTCTTGTTGCCCCACGTCGCCACCTCGCCGCGCACCTGCGGGGCGCCGGTCAGTGGCTTGACCCAGCTCCAGCCGTCCTCGCTGTCGACCAGGAAGACGAAGCCCTCCTGGCGGTTGTAGAGCAGGTATTCGCGCCAGAAGGTCTGCTCGTCCTCACCATCGGCGGGCACGTCGCAGCGCTCCTGGTAACCCACCACCTGCCACTCGAGCTCACGCCCATCCAGGGTCAGCTTGCCGCTGCTGCCCAGCGCAATCAGCGGCTCGGCGCCATCGTGCCCGGCGTTGCTTTGCGCGTAGTGCGACAGATCGGCGCCGATGCCCTGGGACACGTCGATCACCGCCTTGCACTGCGGGCAGGCGATCGATTGCGTGGTCGCCAGCGTCAGCTGCAGCGCGGCGCCGCAGCTCGGGCACGCGAAGCCGCGCCCCGACAGCGTCTTGTCCGACGCGTCGCGCAGGCCGCTCATCGCCAGTTCGGCGAGACGCACCGCTCGGCCCACCGACCAGACGACGACGCCGGCCGGGTCGCCGTAGTCGAGCGTGGCGACCTCGTCGCGCTCGTTGCGCAGGTCGGTCACGACGAATTCCTGGTCATCCAGACGGGGCGGTCGCGGCAGCTCGCCCTGGGCGGCGATCAGGCGCGCGCGCGTGACCGACGCGACCGTCCACGCCGCCTGATTGACCAGCCGGCGCTCGCCGGCGACCAGTTCATCGGCCGCCGGCGCGGCGCCTTGCAGCGGCGCATCGAACGCCAGCACATAGGCGCCGTTGTCCTCCGACAGCCAGCCGCTCTTGCCGCTGTCGAACAGCGCATGCCATTCGTTCCAGGTGCCATCGGCATAGCCGTACTGCAGGCGCCCCACCAGCGAGAAGGCGGCGCCCTGGTAGCGGCCGGCCGCGCCGAGCTGGAGCGGGGAATGATCGTCGAACAGCTCGGCACTGACGCCGATGCGACGCAGCGTGTCGCCGTCGCGCACCAGCGTGCTGCGACAGAAGCTGCAGACCGCACTGGCCGACGCGGCCGACGCGAACTCCACCGGCGCGCCACAGTTCGGGCACGCGGCGCGGTAGGCCCGCTGCGGGGTCGTTGCCACGCGCGGCTACCGGCCGGCCACCGTGCGCTCGCTCATCGTTGCCGACGCCTCGGGAGCCCGCGGCCGCGCGACGCGCGGCCGGCCGCGCACGGGTGCGCTGCCGCGAACGCCGTGAGTCGGGCCGCCCACGGTCAGCTCAGCTTCTTCAGCAGCTCGGCTTTCTTGGCGGCGAACTCGTCCTCGGTGAGGATGCCCTTGGCCTTCAGTTCGCCCAGCTTCTCCAGCGTGGCCATCACATCGGCCGGCTTGACGCCGCCCGCACCGCCCTGCAACCCCTGCTGCAGGTTCTGCGCCATCACCTGGCCGAGTGCGACGCCGGCGCCCAGCCCCATCGCGTCGCCGGCGATGCCGCCGCTGCCGGCGCCCTTGGCGAACTCGGGCATCGACTGCGCCGTCTGGTACTGCATGAACTTGCCCATGTCGCCGCCGACCATGCCCATGCCGATCTTCTGGTCGAGGATCTTCTGCAGCTCCTCGGGCAGCGATACGTTCTGCACCGTGACCATCTCGAGCTTGAGGCCGATCACCTCGAAGCTCGGCGCGGTGGCGGCCTGGATCTGTTGGGCGAACTCGATCTGGTTGGCCGCCAGGTCGAGGAAGGCGATGCCCGAACCCGCCACGGCGTCGCTGATGTGCTGCAGCATCAGGCCGCGCAGCTGGCCGTCGAGATCGGCCACGGTGTAGGTGTCGCGCGTGCCGGAGATCTCGGTGTGGAACTTCTTCGGGTCGGCGATGCGATAGGTGTAGTTGCCGAACGCGCGCAGGCGCACGGCGCCGAAGTCCTTGTCGCGGATCGTCACCGGCTGGCTGGTGCCCCAGCGCTGGTCGACCTGCTGGCGCGTGCTGAAGAAGTAAACGTCGCTCTTGAAGGGGCTCTCGAACAGCTTGTCCCAGTTCTTCAGGTAGGTGAGCACCGGCAGCGTCTGCGTCGTCAGCTTGTACATGCCGGGGCCGAACACATCGGCCACCTTGCCCTCGTTGACGAACACCGCCATCTGGCTTTCGCGCACGGTGAGCGAGCCGCCGTACTGGATTTCCATGTCCGCCATCGGGTAGCGCCAAGCCAGGACGCCGTCGCCCTGTTCGGTCCACTGCAGGATGTCGATGAACTGTTTCTTGATGAAGTCCATCAGCGCCATGACCACTCCTTGGATCGCATGCGGCACCCGGACATCCGGGTGCGGCGAATAATACGGTCAGCCGTGCGCGCCTTTGACACCGCATGCCCACCTCCTTCGTGACCCCGTCGTCGCATCCGCTTCGCCTGGCCGTGGTCGGCGCCGGGCCCGCCGGGCTCGCATTGGCGCTGCTGGCCGCGCAACGTCTGCCGCGCGCAGAGGTCGGCGTGTTCGATGCCCGCGCTGCCGACAAGGACGTGTCGCAAGACCCGCGCACGTTGGCGCTGTCGCTCGGCAGCGTGCAGCTGCTGCAGCGCCTGCAGGCATGGCCCGGCGAGGCCGCGCAGCCGATTCGCGAGGTGCACGTCTCGCAGGCGCCGCCCAGCGGGTTGGAGGGCGCGGTGACGATCCGCGCCGCCGACGAAGGTGTGCCGATGCTGGGCGCGGTGCTCAGCTACGGCACTCTGGTGGCGCCACTGCAGCGTGCGTTCCTGGCGCGCTGCCGCGCCGAGCCGGCGCGGTTGTGGCTGCGCCTGGGCACGCCGGTGTCGGCCCTGAAGGAGGCGCTCAACGAAGTGGAAGTCGACGCCGGCATCGCCGAGCGCTTCGATCTCGTGGTGGTGGCCGAAGGGGGCGTGTTCGCCGAGCAGGCGCGCAAGGGGGTCTCGCACGACTACCGGCAGACCGCGTGGGTCGGCCAGGTGGCGCTCGACAGTGCAGCGACCGGATTGGCCATCGAGCGCTTCACCTCGAACGGCCCGCTCGCGCTGCTGCCGTTGCCATCGCTGGCAGCCCCCGACGGCGCGCCGGCCCGGGCGCGCCGCGCCGCGCTGGTGTGGTGCGTACCGGTCGACGACGATCCGGTGGCGCCACTGGACGACACGCAGCGCATGGCCTTGCTCAACGCGTTGTTGCCCCCCATCGCGGGGCGCGTCACGCAGCTGAGCCCATTGAAGCGGTTCGCCCTGGGGCTGAACGCCGAGCGCACGCTGGTCGAGGGCCGCACCGTGCGCATCGGCAACGCCGCGCAGACGCTGCACCCGGTGGCCGGGCAGGGCCTGAACCTCGGGCTGCGCGATGCCTTCGCGCTGGTCGATGCCCTGCGCGACGCACCCGACGTCGACGCGGCGCTGCGCCGCATCGAATGGGCGCGCGCCCCCGACCGCTGGAGCATGATCGCGGCCACCGACTTCCTGGCCCGCAGCTTCACCTGGCGCTGGCCGGGCCTGTCGCTGCTGCGCGGCGGCGCGCTGGCGCTGCTCGATGCGACCGGGCCGGCGAAGTCGCTGCTGGCGCGCCAGATGATGTTCGGGTGGCGGTGAGGCTCATCGATGCAATCCGAGTGATCGGACCAGCTGCAGCGCGCGCTGTTCCTGGTCTTTGGCGGCGGGGGACCGCTCGAGCGCCCGGAGGAGTCGCGCGCACAAGTGCCCACCCTTCCCCGGCATCCCGCCGGCGATCTCGATGGCCTACAACTGCCGCCGGTGTTGCAACGCCGGCAGCTGCGTCCGCACCGCAGTGATGCGCGCCCGATCGACCTGGGCATACACCACCCCCGCACCCTCGTCGCGCTGCGCGAGCACCTCGCCCCATGGATCGACGATCATGCTGTGCCCGTAGGTGCGGCGACCGTTTTCGTGCGTGCCGCCTTGCGCCGGCGCGATGACGTAGCACTGGTTCTCGACCGCTCGCGTGCGCAGCAGCAGCTGCCAGTGCGCCAGGCCGGTGGTGTAGGTGAACGACGACGGCACGCACAGCAAGTCGCACGGCGGGTCGCCGAGCGCCCGATACAGCTCGGGAAAGCGCACGTCGTAGCACACCGACAGGCCGATGCGCAGCCCGTCGGCCTCGAACGCCACCGGCGTGTCGCCGGCCTCCAGCACGCGGCCCTCCTCGTAGCGCTCACGGCCGTTGTCGTAGGCGAACAGGTGGATCTTGTCGTAGCGCGCGACCCGGCGCCCGTCGGGGGCGTAGACGCAGCAGCTATTGCGCACGCGCTGCGGGTCGGCGGTGCGCATCGGCAGCGTGCCGCCCACCAGCCACACCCGCGCCCGACGCGCGCAGTCGGCCAGCAACTGCTGGATGGGCCCTTGGCCGTCGTCTTCGGCGACCGCGACCTTGTCGGTGTCGCGCGAGCCGAGAATGCAGAAATATTCCGGCAACGCAACCAGGGCAGCACCGTTGCGCGCGGCCTCGTCGATCAGGCTGGCGGCGGTGTCGAGGTTGCGCGCGACATCGGGCGTCGAGACCATCTGCAAGGCGGCGATCTTCATGCGGGCGGGCTCCGTCTGCGCGCTCATTGTGTCGGGTTGGGCTGCTGTCCGGCGGCCGCTGCCTCGGGTGGCTTGCGCTCGACGCGTTCGACTTTCGGGTCGTCCCAGCTGCCGGTGACGTGGAATTCGCGCGTGCTGGCGGCGATCAGCGGCCGGCGCAGTAGCCACTGCGCGAGGAACGTGCCCAGCCCGATCGCCGGGTTGATCGCCGCATACGCCAGGGATGCCGTGCCGGCGTTGATCTCGGGCACCACGAACACGCGCAGGTCCTGCGTCTCGCGCTCGAGGTCGGCCTGGCCTTCCATCAGCACGGTGGCCTGCACGCCGCGCATGCGCAGGTTGTTGATGTGCGCCACGCCGTCGGACAGCCGCAACTCGCCCCCGATGTTGTCGAACGCGAACCCTTCCTGATAGAGATCGCGAAAGTCCAGCAGCAGCCGGCGCGGCAGCGACTGCAGCGTCAGCACCCCCAGCAGGCGTGCCGCGCCGGCGTCGACCTTCAGCACCTGGCCCGTTTCGAGCGCCATCGACATCTGGCCGTCGAGGCTCGGCAGGTCCGGTGAAAAAGGCGAGCCGGCCCACCCCAGCTGCCCCTGCAACCGGCCTTTGCCGCCGCGCAAGATCTTGCCGTAGCCCATGCGCTCGAGCAGGGCCCCGCTGTCCGCGAGGTCGACCTGGAAGTCCAGCGCCATGTGGCGCGGCGCGTTCGGCGCGCTCGCGGCCCACTGGCCGGTGGCATCGACGGTGGCCTCCGGCATGCGCGCCTGCAGTTTCTGAACGCGCCACTCGCGCGCGGTGCCGGTGGCGCGGTTGGTCGCCAGCAACTCGACACGCCCGAACTTGCGGCCGCGCCACTCGAGGTCGTCGATCACCACGTCGAGGGCCGGCATCGATGTCGGGCTCGCTGAGCTGGGGGACTCCGGCGCAATCGGGGCGGTGGCGTCGGTCGTCGGAATCCACAGGCGCGACAGGCGGGCGACCACCTGCCCTGCGCCGGCCGCGCCGGACGCGTCGCGGTACTCCACCGTACCGGCGGCCTGGTCGGACTGCAGCGTCGCACGCCAGACTTCCTCGGTGTCGCGCGTCTGGCGCTGCAGGTCGATGACGTTGGCCGTGAAGCGCCGCCCGCCGATGATCGCCTCGCGGGCGCGCAGGTGGAGCTGTCGCGGCAGATAGCCCGCGTCGGCGGGCGCCGCCGGGCGGCCCGCCACCGCGCCGAGCGCACCCAGCACCCCGCGCCACGCATCGACCGACAGCGGTTCGTTGAACTCGGCCATCGCCACGCCACCCGGCACTGGAATGGGCAGCGCTGTGCCGATCGCCAGCGCACTGCGCAGCACTCGCGCAGAGTCGCGACCGAGTTCGCGCACGTAGACCGCCTGCACGACGTTGCCCAGTTCGACCCGCACCTGATCGCGCGCCGCGGCGGCGCCAGCCGATTCGGGCTGGAGCGCGATCTGCAGACGAAGGGGCAAAGCGGCCTCGGCGGGCTTAGCCAACGGCGACGGGAGGTTGAGCGCCAGACCCGCCAGGTTGCTGGTGAGCAGCGCTTCGGTCTGCCCTTTGACGAAGCCGAGCTGCAGCCGATAGGTGGTCTGCCCCTGCATGGACTGCGCCAGCTTGGTGGCGAGCGCGCCCAACTCCGTGGCGCGGCGCAACCCGTCGGCGCTCGCGGTGCCTTGCCCGGTGAAGCGCACGCTGCCGTCGGCCTGCGTGCCACCGTCGAACGTGAGCTCGCCACCGAGTGCGCGCATCGCCGCTCCGGCAATCTGCACGCCCTTGTGCGTGAAGTCGACGCGGCCGCGCGCCTGCGCGAACAGCGGAGCGTCGGAGCGCAGGCGCACGTCGTTGCCCGCCAGCTGCACGCTGCCCTTGACGCTGGTCTGCTCGAGCTGCGCCAGCGGCAGGCGCAGAGCGAGCCGCAGATCGGCGTTGCCGGTGGCGCTGGCCTGGGCCAACGCGCCGCCCATCGAGTCGCCCACCGGCGAGCCGTTCACGTAGCGCAGCATGTCGGCCAGCGGGCCCCGCGCCTGGCCTTCGATCTCCAACACATTGTCCTGCGCGAAGTCGCGCACCGTCGCGTCGACCGCGCGCAGCTCGACGCCGAACACCCGCCCTTGCGCCTGGTGGATGCTCATGCCGCCGCGTTCGAACAGCAGGTCGCCCTCTGCCTGCGTGACCATCGGCCAGTTGCCGCCCGGCGAGTCGGCGCCGTTGGCCTGGCCGGGTACATAGGCGAACAGCACGTCCTTCGCATGGCCGGCGATCCGGAAGGTGCCGTCGCGTGCGGTCTTCGGGTCGTGGTATGGAAAGTCCCACAGGTCGCCCTTCACTTCGAAGCTGGCGCCTGTCACGGTGCCGCTGAGCACGGCGCGCTGCACGTAGTCGCGCGCCGCATGCGGCAGCGCAAGCGGCAGGTAGCGCGCGACGCTGTTGGCACGGCCTTCGAGCAGCTTGCCTCGCAGGTCGAGCACGCCAGGGAACCGCCCGCCGCGCCCGAAGCCGCTGCCGGCGCCGGTGCGCCACGCCAGCGTGAGGTCGCCGCGCGCATCGTCGTTCTCGAAGCGGGCATCCTTGATCCGCAGGTCGATGGCGCGCCCACGCGCCTCGGGCTCGCCGATGCGCCACGCCAGCTGCGCATCGAAGCGGCGCAGCGGCACCACGGCCTGCTCGAACACGCCGGGAAACTCCAGCGCCCCGTCGGCGATCGCCAGCCGGGCATCGCCGCCCTGCTCGGTGGCCTGCAAATCGATGTCGGCATTGCGCCAGCCCGGTCGACCGACGCCCTGATGCGAAGGCCCGGCGGTCATCGAAAGCCCTTTGATGCGCGCCTTGATCTGATATTGGCGAGGAGCATCGAGCGGGCCGTCCCAGCGCGCGATCAGATCGTTGACCACGCCGCGCGGCGCGAGCTCGGCCAGCCCCTTGCGCAGCGCGTCGCCGAGCGGCACTCGCGTGGCGATGCTGGCCATCGTTGTCAGATCGAGCCGGTCGGCACCCACTTCGCCGGCCACCCATTCGGACTCGCCCGCGGCGTTGCGCGCAGTGCGCCAGCTCGCGCTGACGTTGCTGTCATTCCACTCGACGCCGTCCACCGTCGCGAACGTGAGGCGTCGCGCCGCCACGCGCACGTGCTGTTCGCCCTGCTCGCCTTCGAGCCGCGCGCTGAGGTGCTCGAATTGCAGCGGCTGCACCTGAGGCGACAGCCGCAACGCGACGTCGCGCAGCGCCAGGTCAACCGTCGCGCCGCTGGCGTTGCCGTCGGCCACGTCGACCCAGGCGCGCAGCGCACCGCGGCCCTCGCGCAGCTCGAACGGCAAGTCGACGTAGTTGCGCAGCTGCGCCAGATCGACGTGGGGCAGTTCGGCGTGCACCGTGCCGCGCCAGTGCCGCCAATCGCCCGCGCGCTCGACCAGCGACTGATTCATCCGCGCACGCAGCGAGAAACGCTCGCCCCACGCCAGCTGCGGCGTGGCGTCGATGCGCAGGTCGTGGTGGCGCAGTCCGTTGCGCACCGCGACCACCGTGTCGGTCAGCAGCAGGGGCGCGGCGTGCCGCTGCTCGTCGATCCAGGTCAGCGCGGCGTGGCGGATCACGAACTCGTGCTGTCGGAAGAACCAGTCGGCCGCCGGATGGCTTTCGCCGTCGCCGCCAACCTGGCCGGCCATCTCGAGCCCGCCGACGCTGATGTGGCCGTTGGCGTCGCGCCGCACCACCAACTGCGCGTCGTCGATCAGCAACTGCTCGAAGCGCAGCTGCAGCGTCAGCAGCGACGGCACCGAAAGCGCAGCCACCACGCGTGGCAGGCGCAGCGCTTCGCGCCCGCGCGAGTCGTGCAGCACCACCTCGCGCAGTTCGGCGGCCGGAATCCAGCTGCTGGAGTGCACTCTGATCTCGCCGATTTGCACGCGCGTGCCCAACGCGCGGCTGGCCAACTGCTCGATGCGCGGCCGCCATTCGTCGATGTGCGGCAAAATCCCCCAGTACAGAGTCAGCCACGCGGCCAGCAGTAGGCTCCACAGCAACAGCAACAGGCCGACCAGCGCCCGCAGCACGCGGGTCGGCCGCAGCCACGAGGAGCCGGGCGAGGCGATGACGGTGGAGGCGGGGGACATCGAATGAAGCGAAACCGGCAATGGGCGCACCACGTCGCGTTGCGCGTGTTGTTCGGCCCGTGGGTCAGTTCCCCCGCGACCGGGCCAATCTAGCACACGGGCCTGGATCCGATTGCAGGCAGCCGGCGCCGTGAATCCAACTGCATCGCACAACGCGACAACGGCGACGGCCGACTACAGTCGTTACGTGCAGCGCGTGCGGCGGCGCTTCGCGGACGAGATCGCCACGCTCGCCAGCGGCGTGCCCGACGCGGCAGCGATCGACCGGCTGGTCGAGAGCTTCCTACGGCAGGGCCGGACGTTGCCGCAGGCACTGCGCATTGCGCGCCACGCCGTGGTGGAACGCCTGGTGGCGCTCGACGTCGAGCGCGCGGCGCCCCTGGACGCCGTGACCTCGGCGATGACCGCGCTGGCCGAAGTGGCGCTCGAGCGCGCGCTGGCGCAAGCGCTGCGCGACGAGGAGGCCCAGCACGGTGCGCCGCTCGACGCCAGCGGGCAGCGCATCGACTTCTGGATCGTCGGCATGGGCAAGCTCGGGGCGCGCGAGCTCAACGTGTCGTCCGACATCGACCTGGTGTACCTGTACGGCGACGAAGGGCACACGGCGTCGGGCGCGAGCGCACACGAGAGCTTCGTGCGCGTGGCGAAGCGGCTGCATGCACTGATCGGCGAAGTCACCGACGAAGGCTTCGTGTTCCGCATCGATCTGGCGCTGCGCCCCAACGGCAACTCGGGGCCACCGGTGGCGAGCCTGGCGATGCTGGAGGAGTACTTCCAGGTCCAGGGGCGCGAATGGGAGCGCTTCGCGTGGCTGAAGAGCCGCGTCATCGCCCCGCGCGCTGCGGTGCTCGACGGCCGCGCCCGCGCGCTGGGCACGCTGGTCACGCCGTTCGTCTATCGGCGCTACCTCGACTACGGCGTGTTCGAAGGGTTGCGCCAGCTGCACCGACGCATCCGCGAGGAGGCCCAGCGCCGCGCCGCCGGCCGTCCGGAGCGCGCCAACGACGTCAAGCTGTCGCGCGGCGGCATCCGCGAGATCGAGTTCATCGTCCAGCTGCTGCTGGTGGTGCGCGGCGGGCAGTTCCCGGAGATCCGCACGCGCTCGACGCTGCGCGGGCTGCAGCGGCTGGTGGCTCACGGCCTGATGGTCGCCGACACCGCGACGCGCCTGGCTGACGCATACGTGCTGCTGCGCCGCGTCGAGCACCGAATCCAGTACTTGGACGATCAACAGACTCACGTGCTGCCCACCGCAGACGCCGATCTCGCCTGGATCGCGCGCTCGATGGGCGACGGCTCCGATGTCGGCGCCCGCCATCTGCTGGACCAGCTGGGCAGCGCGCGCGAATTTGTCGCCAACGAGTTCGACGCGTTGCTGCACGACGGCCAAGCGCCGCTGCCGGCCGCGCGCGGCAGCTGCAAGGCCTGCGGCACGGCGGCGCTGCCGATCGACGCCCTCGCGCAGCACCCGAGCCTGCCGTCGGCGCTGGCGCAGCGCGTCGCCAGCTGGGCGGCGCAGGGGCGCGTGCAGAGCCTGCGCGACGAGACCAAGTTGCGGCTCGGCCGGCTGGTGCTGCGCGCGGCAGCGCACGTCGCCGACGGTGGCTGCACCGAGGACGCCGCGGTGCGCTTCATCGACTGGCTCGACCCGCTGCTGCGGCGCGAGTCCTACGTGGCGCTGCTCGACGAGCGCCCCGAGGTGTTGCGAAGGCTGCTGCGCTTGCTCGGGCTCGCGCGCTGGCCGATGCAGTACCTGATGCACCACCCCGGGGTGATCGACGAGCTTGCCGACCCGCGGCTGCTGCACGAGCGTTTCGACCGCGCGGATCTGATCGCCAACCTCGACGAGCGCCACGCCGGCTGGGAGCGCAGCGGCCAAGCCGATGAGAGCGCATTGCTCGACACGCTGCGCCATGCGCACCATGCCGAGGTATTTCGCACGCTGGTGCGTGACGTCGAGGGCCTGATCACGGTGGAGCAGGTGGCCGACGACCTGTCGGCGCTGGCCGATGCGCTGATCGATTGCACGCTGCGCTGGGCCTGGGGGCGTTTGAAGACGCACCACCGCGAGACGCCGCGGCTGGCGGTGATCGCCTACGGCAAGCTGGGTGGCAAGGAGCTGGGTTACGGCAGTGACCTCGACGTGGTGTTCCTGTACGACGACAGCGACGAACCCGACGCCGATCGCGCGCAGGAGGTGTACGGCGCCTTCGTGCGCAAGTTGATCACCTGGCTGACGCTGCGCACGCCGGCCGGGCAGCTGTTCGACATCGACACCGCGCTGCGGCCCAACGGCAACTCGGGCCTGCTGGTGACATCGATCGCGTCGTTCGAGCGCTACCAGCAGGGCCGCGGCAGCAACACGGCATGGACCTGGGAGCACCAGGCGCTGACGCGTGCGCGCTTCTGCGCCGGCTGCATCGAGCTCGCACCGCGCTTCGACGCGGTGCGCGCACAGGTGCTGAGTGCCGAGCGCGACGCGCACGCGCTGGCCGCCGAAGTGGTGGCGATGCGCGAGCGTGTGCACACGGCGCACCCGGTTCCGGCCGGCGTGTTCGATGTCAAGCACAGTCCGGGCGGCATGATGGACACCGAGTTCGCGGTGCAGTACCTGGTGCTCACCCACGCACGGCGCCACGCCGACCTGCTCGACAACGTGGGCAACATCGCGCTGCTGCAGCGCGCCGAGGCGCACGGCTTGTTGCCGGCCGGCGTCGGCCACGGCGCCGCGCAGGCGTACCGCGAATTGCGGCGCGCGCAGCACCGCGCGCGGCTCGACGCGCAACCGACCCAGTTCGATCCAGCCACGCTGGCGCGCGAGCGCGGCGCGGTGGTCGCGTTGTGGCGCGCGGTGTTCGGTTGAGGTCGCGCGTACCCCCTTTCGTGCCAAAGGCGATCGCGGCGTCCGCGGACGCGGCAGCGGCCTGGTGGGCACTGGCCGCGCTGCTCGCGGGCGGCAGCGTGCTTGCGATCTGGGTCGAGCCGCATGTGTTCGACTGGGAGCCAACGCTCGTGTGGGTCCAGCCCTGGCGCTGGTGGACAGCGGCTTGGGTGCATTGGAGCGAAGGCCATCGCTGGGCCAACATCGGCGGCGCGCTGCTGGTGGCGGCGCTCGGCGCGCGCACCCCCTGCGACCGGCTCGACGCATTGGCCTGGTTCATCGCCTGGCCGCTGACGCACCTGGGCTTGCTGTGGCAACCGGCCTTGGCGCACTACGGTGGCCTGTCCGGCGTGTTGCATGCCGGTGTCGTGGTGGCAGCGCTGTCGCTCTGGCAGCGCTCGCGCGGGCTGCGGCGCGCGGTCGCGATCGCGTTGCTGGTCGGCGTCGCGCTGAAGGTGGGCTTCGAGCAACCCTGGCTCGCCGCGCTGCAGCGCAGCTCCAGCTGGGACATCGCGATCGCGCCCGGCGCCCATTTGAGCGGCGCGCTGATGGGCCTGGTGTGCGCGCTGGCGTTCGCGGCGTGGCGTCGGCGCCGAGTCGCCAATGCCGCGGACGGACATGGAACGTAAAGAGCGTCTCGACGGCCTCGCCCTGGCCGCGCTGCTCGCGTGCTGCGCGGTGTGGGGCCTGGGCCAGGTGGCGAGCAAGACCACGCTGGCCGAAGTGCCGCCGCTGTTGCAGGCCGCGTTGCGTTCGATCGGCGCTGCAGTCCTGGTGGCGCTGTGGTCGCGCTGGCGCGGCATCCGCCTGCTCACGCGCGACGGCACCTGGCGCGCGGGTCTCGGCGCCGGTCTGCTGTTCGCGATCGAGTTCGCATGCATCTTCTCCGGACTGAAGTTCACGACCGCCTCGCGCATGGTGGTGTTCGTCTACCTGGCGCCATTCGTGGTCGCGCTCGGCATGCCACTGATCGCGCGCGGCGAGCGCCTCGACGCGGTGCAGAGCGTCGGTCTGGTGGCCGCGTTCGCCGCTGTCGCGTGGGCGTTCGCCGAAGGCTTTCAGCAGCCCTCGGTCGGCGCGCTGCAGTGGGTGGGTGACGCGCTGGGCGTCGCGGCCGCGTTGTTCTGGGGCGCAACCACGCTGCTGATCCGCGCCACGCGGCTGTCGCACGCCGCACCCGAGCAGACGCTGTTCTATCAGCTGGCGATTTCCGGCGTGACACTGGCGCTGGCTTCGTGGGTGATGGGCGAGCCGTGGCCGCAACGCTTGACGATCGTGCCGGGCGCCTGGCTGACGTTCCAGATCGTCGTCGTCAGCTTCGTCAGCTATCTCATGTGGTTCTGGCTGGTGCGCCACTACCCGGCGACACAGTTGTCCGCGTTCACGCTGTCGACGCCGGTGTTCGGCCTGCTCGCCGGTGTGCTGCTGATGGCGGACCCGCTGACCACGCGGCTGGTCGTGGCGCTGGTGGGCGTGTCGGCCGGCATCGCGCTGGTGCACCACGGCAAGCGCGGCGTCGCGCGTCCGATGCCCGTCAGTGCCAGCGGCCGGGACGGCTAGTGCACTCGACTGTGTGCGAGTGAAAGCGTTTTTGAAATCTTGCGAAGGGCACAGGACCGCTCGCGCGTACACCGCTCTAGATAGCGTGGGCTCGGCGATCGGTCGCTTGATTTGCCCTACTTGAGAAATGGACAACTCGAAGAGCCAAGGGAACTCAGAGAACATCACCGGATCACACGCTCAATCGCGCGTCCGCCCCGGCGGCGTTTGCGTAGGTGGTACCGGGTCCCGCCGATGGGCGAGCGCGGTGCACCCGATGTGTTTATTGCTGTGCAGCCCGTCGGACGAGCCGACGGAAATCCCGGAGCGCTTCTCCTCCTCCTCCCTCCCTCCCTCCTTCGCTCGGGGGCGCTGCACGGCAACTTTCTTCCATCGCGCTGGCCCTGCTGGCCAACGCGGGCGCGAGGCGGCTAACGCAGCCAGCCTTTGCGCCGGAAGTAGATGAACGGGGCCACCACGGAGGCAGCCATCATCAGGAGGGCGAGCGGGTAGCCCCACGCCAAGTGAAGCTCGGGCATGAACTGGAAATTCATGCCGTAAATACTCGCAATCAACGTCGGAGGCAGCAGCGCCACGCTGGCCACCGAAAAGATCTTGATGATCTTGTTCTGGTTGATGTTGATGAAGCCGACGATGGCATCCATCAGGAAGTTGATCTTGTCGAACAGGAACGCGGTGTGCGAGTCGAGCGAATCGATGTCGCGCAGGATCTGCCGCGCTTCCTCGAACTGCTCGGCATTCAGCATCCGGCTGCGCATCATGAAGCTCAGCGCGCGCCGGGTGTCCATCACGTTGCGGCGGATGCGCCCGTTCAGGTCTTCCTGCCGTGCGATCGCTGCCAACGCCGCCGCCGCGGCCTTGTCGTCGACTTCCTGCTTCAGCACGCCGTTGCCCACCGCTTCCAGGCTGTCGTAGATGCCTTCGAGGGTGTCGGCCGAATACTCGGCGTCGGCGTCATACAGTTTCAGCAGGACGTCCTTCGCGTCTTCGATCAGCGCCGGGATGCGGCGCGCGCGCATGCGCAGGAGCCGGAACACCGGCAGATCCTGGGCGTGTACCGAGTGCAGCACGCCGTCCTTCAGGATGAACGCCACACGCACGTTGCGCGAGACGCTCTCGTCGTCGATCAGGAAGTCCGAGCGGATGTGCAGCTCGCCGTTGTCGCCCTCGTAGAAGCGAGCGGATTCCTCGAGGTCGTCGTCGACGATATCTTCGGGCAGCGACAGACCGAAGCGCGTGGCGATCCAGCGCTTCTCTTCTTCCGTGGGCGCTTCCAGGTCGACCCAGATCGGGCGCAGGGCCGCCAGCGCCCGCTCGCTGTCGATCTCTTCCTGAACCAGCCGACCGTTGACGAGCGTGAAGACGTTGAGCATGCCCTGACTCCAACGCCTGAACAGCTACCGGGCGCGGGGTGGCTTCGGCCCGATCGGACGTCTGCCTTCGTAATACTTGCAGTCGCGTTGGAACTTGTGCCGCGAGCGGCTCGGCGGACCGACTTTGGATCGTCCACGCTGGCTGGCAAGGCGCGCGATTATGGCACCGCGTGCCGCGGCGCCCGCAGCACGGCCACGGGCGGCGCTGCTGGCCTGCAAACCAAGGGATCCTACATCGCGAGGTGGGGTTGTGGGGGGCATCGAAGCGGCGCACACTGGTTCTTAGCCGCGGTGGATGGGCGCACGGGCTCGATGAATCGTCGATGCAGCCCAAGCCAGCGGTTTGATCGCTCGACTTGGGAAAGGAAGTTCCGATGAATTTGACGATCAGCGGGCACCACCTCGAAGTGACGCCTGCGCTGCGCGAGTATGTGCTCACAAAACTGGATCGGGTGACGCGGCACTTCGATCAAGTGGTCGACATCACCGTGCTGCTGTCGATCGAAAAACTGCGAGAAAAGGAGCGCCGCCAGAAGGCCGAGGTGACGGTGCACATCAAGGGCCGAGACATCTTCATCGAGCAATCACACGAAGACCTGTACGCCGCGATCGACCAACTGATGGACAAGCTCGATCGCCAGGTGTGTCGCCACAAGGACAGGGTGCAAGACCACCACCATCCTGCGCCGAAGCGGATATCAGCCTGACGCCAGCCTGACAAGAGTTCGCTGTGAAACGGCCCTTCGGGGCCGTTTCCATTGGGGCTGCTCTCTATTTCGACCCCAACGCAACACCCCGCAAGCGCGTGAGCTGTCTACCGTGCAGTGCAGCATTGCGTTTCTATAATTCATTGTTCTGTCACGGGACTCTCGACGCGCCCACCAGCGTTTTGACCGGACCGTTGGGAGTTGAGCTGATGAATCGTCTCGCTGCCATCCTGCCTGCCGGAAACGTGCAGGTGAACGTGGAGGCCACCAGCAAGAAGCGCGCGTTCGAGCACGCCGGGTTGTTGTTCGAGAACCTGCATTCGATCGCGCGCGCCACGATCACCGACAACCTGTTCGCGCGCGAGCGCCTGGGCTCCACGGGCCTGGGCCACGGCGTGGCGATTCCGCATGGTCGCATCAAGGGTCTGAAGAGCCCGCTGGCGGCGGTGTTGCGGCTGCAGCAGCCGATCGCCTTCGATGCCCCCGACGACGAGCCGGTCAACCTGTTGATCTTCCTGCTGGTGCCCGAGGCGGCGACGCAGCGCCACCTGGAGATCTTGTCGGAGATCGCCGAGATGCTGTCGGATCGTTCGCTGCGCGAACACCTGCAAGGCGAGCCCGAGGCCGCCACGCTGCACCGCCTGATCCACGACTGGCACCCCGCCAACACGCTCGCCTGAGCGTGGCGAGCCGGCTGACGACGGCACCCCATGAAGCCCACTTCGGTCAGCGCCGAGGCTTTGTTCGAGGCGCAGCGCGAGACGCTGCACTGGGAATGGGTCGCCGGCCACGCCCATCCGGAGCGCCGCTTCGACGACGCCGCGGTGCGCGACGCGCAGTCGGCGGCCGATCTGGTGGGCTATCTGAACTACATCCACCCGTATCGGGTGCAGATCGTCGGCCACCGCGAGGTCGCCTATCTTTCGGCGGTGAGCCCCGAGGACCAGGAGCGACGCATCTCGCGCATCGTGACGCTGGAGCCGCCGGTGATCATCACGGCCGACGGCGTGGCGCCGCCACAGCGTCTGGTGGCGATGTGCGATCGCGCCGAGATCCCGCTGTTCGTGACCGGCGAGTCGGCGGGCCAGGTGATCGACGTGGTCCGCAGCTATCTGGCGCAGCACTTCGCCGAGCGCACCACGCGCCACGGCGTCTTCATGGACATCCTGGGTCTGGGCGTGCTGCTCACTGGTGAATCGGGCCTGGGCAAGAGCGAGCTGGGACTGGAGTTGATCTCGCGCGGCCACGGTCTGGTGGCCGACGATGCGGTGGATCTGTACAAGGTGTCGCAGTCGTCGCTCGAAGGGCGCTGCCCCGAGTTGCTGGCCAACCTGCTCGAGGTGCGCGGCATCGGGCTGCTCGACATCAAGGCGATCTTTGGCGAGACCGCGGTGCGCCGCAAGATGCGGCTCAAGCTGATGGTGCACCTGGTGCGCAAGGAGACGATGGAGCGCGAGTTCGAACGCCTGCCTTACGAGCCGCTGTACGACGACATCCTCGGCATCCCGGTGCGCAAGGTCATCATCGCGGTGGACGCTGGACGCAACCTGGCCGTGCTGGTGGAAGCTGCGGTGCGCAACACGATCCTGCAGCTGCGCGGCATCGACACCTATCAGGAGTTCATTGCCCGCCACCAGAAGGCGATGGAGCAGAACCCCGGCTGAGTGCGTCGCCGGGCTACTTGCCCGGCCGGTGCGGACAGTTCTTCTTGGTGCAGACGGCGTACAGCGACAGCGCGTGGTCGTGCAGCTCGAAGCCGCGCGCCTGCGCCACCGCGCGCTGTCGCTGCTCGATCTGCGCGTCGTAGAACTCCTCGACGCGGCCGCACGTCACGCACACCAGGTGGTCGTGATGCTGTCCCTCGTTGAGCTCGAACACCGACTTGCCGGATTCGAAGTGACTGCGCTTGAGCAGGCCTGCCTGCTCGAACTGCATCAGCACCCGGTACACCGTGGCCAGCCCGATGTCGGCCCCTTCGTGCAAGAGCGCCTTGTAGACGTCCTCGGCGGTCATGTGCCGGACCGTCGTCTTCTGGAAGACGTCGAGTATTTTCAGGCGCGGCAGTGTCGCCTTGAGACCGCTGCTTTTGAGCTCGTCGACCTGCGTCATGGCGCTGGCGTCCCGGAACGGGGAAAGCGGACCGATAGAATCGCAGCATCATAGCCAGTGCGCGCCCAGCAGGCGCGGCGCGCCGCCGTCCGCTTCACCATGCCAGGCCTTTTCACGTTTCGCACGCAAGCGGCGACGCTGCCCGCACTGATCCTGCTGGCCGCCGCCGTGGCGGGCTGTTCGGCGGTATCGTCCGACGGCAGCCTGCTGGGCATCGTCACGCCGTACCGCATCGACATCGTGCAGGGCAATGTCGTCACCAAGGAGCAGATCGAGCTGGTGCGGCCTGGCATGAGCCGCGTGCAGGTGCGCGACCTGCTCGGCTCACCGCTGCTGAGCGACCCGTTCCACGCCGACCGCTGGGACTACGTATTCACCATCGCGCGGCCCGGCACGCAGCCGCAGCGGCGCAACGTGGTGGCGCGCTTCGAAGGCGACCGGCTGCTCACGATCGAGGCCCCCGAACTGCCCACCGAGCGCGAGTTCGTCGCCATGATCAGCCGCACGTCGGCCAGCGGGAAGAACGTGGCGCTCGAGCTGACGCCGGAGCAGCGTGCCGCGTTGCCGGCGCCGCCGAAGCCGCCGACCGCCACGCCAGAGCCCGCAATGGGGCCTCTGCGCGCCTATCCGCCGCTGGAGCCCAATTGACCGGCGCCGCCTCGCTGGCGGTCGCGGTGGCCGGCGCGTCCGGCCGCATGGGGCGCATGTTGATCGAGGCGATCGCGCGCGCCGACGACCTGCACCTGAGCGGCGCGCTCGACGTCCCCGGCAGCGCGGCGCTCGATCAGGATGCGTGCGGGTTCCTCGGCACGGCCGGCGGCGTGCGGGTGACCAGCGATCTGCGACAGGGCATCCGCGGCGCGCGCGTGCTGATCGACTTCACGCGCCCCGAGGGCACGATGGCGCACTTGGCGGTGTGCCGCGAACTCGGGGTGGCAGCCGTCATCGGGACCACCGGGCTGTCGGCGCAACACAAGCAAGACATCGCGCAGATCGCCCAGCAGATTCCGATCGTGATGGCGCCCAACATGAGCGCCGGCGTCAACGTCGTCTTCAAACTGCTCGACATGGCCGCACGCGCGCTCAACGAAGGCTATGACATCGAGATCATCGAGGCGCACCACCGCCACAAGGTCGATGCGCCCAGCGGCACCGCGCTGCAGATGGGCGAGGTGATCGCCCGCGCGCTCGGCCGCGACCTCGGCTCGAGTGCGGTGTACGGGCGCGAGGGCGTGACCGGCGAACGCAAGAGCACGACCATCGGTTTCTCATCGGTGCGCGGCGGCGACATCGTCGGCGACCACACGGTGCTGTTCGCCGGCACCGGCGAGCGCATCGAGATCACGCACCGCTCGGCGAGTCGCGCCACCTATGCGCAAGGCAGCCTGCGCGCAGCCCGTTTCCTGGCCGACAAGCCGCACGGCCTGTTCGACATGCACGACGTGCTGGGGCTGAGATGAAGCCCCCAGGCTCGCTGCCGCTCGCGGCCCCCCGAGGGGGCGCGCAGTGGCTTCGGGCGGCCGGGCGCCACTGAGATGCAGGGGCTGCAACAGTTCTGGCAGCAGACCGACGGGGTCGGACGCGCAGTGGCGATGCTGCTGCTGGCGATGTCGATCAGCGGCTGGGTCGTGATCCTGTGGAAAGCCTGGGTGCTGCAACGTGCGCGGCGCGACATCTCGCGCGCCGTGCCGGCGTTCTGGGGCGCCGAGTCGATCGATGGCGCGCGCAGCCGGCTGCAGGCGCTGGATCGCGAGCAGGTGCTGGCGCCGCTGCTCGCGGCAGCCACTGCGCGGCCGGCCAGTGGCACGCTCGAGACCTCGGGCGTGCTCGACTCGCAACTGACCCGCCGTCTGCGCGATGCGCTGCACGGCGGGCTGGCACACCTGCAATACGGCCAGACGCTGCTGGCCTCGATCGGCAGCACGGCGCCCTTTATCGGACTGTTTGGCACCGTCTGGGGCATCTACCACGCGCTGGTCAGCATCTCGGCCGCCGGCTCGATCACGATCGAGAAGGTTGCCGGCCCGGTGGGCGAGGCGCTGATCATGACGGCAGCCGGGCTTGCGGTCGCGATCCCCGCGGTGCTGGCGTACAACCTGTACGGCAAGTGGGTCGCAGCCTGCGAGGCCGAGCTCGAAGGCTTCGCGCTCGACCTTCGCGAGATGGCGCTCGATGCCGCGAGGAACGGCGCCTGACATGGCTTTCGGCCGCCTCCAGCGCAGCCCATCGGCGCAGCCGATGAGCGACATCAACATGACGCCGCTGATCGACGTGATGTTGGTGCTGCTGGTCATCTTCATGATCACCGCACCGTTGATGACGTCGAGCCTGAAGCTCGACCTGCCGCGCACCGAAGGAGCCAAGCCGACCGATGCTCCGCAGTTCGTCACGCTGGCGATCGACCCACAGGGGCGCTTCTTCTGGGGCGACGAGCCGGTGTCGATCGAGACGCTGCGCGTGCGCGTGCGCGAGGCGGCACTGCGCAACCCCGCCACCGAGGTGCAACTGCGCGCCGACAAGAGCGTCACCTATGGGCGCGTGGCCGAGCTGATCGGCGTGGTGCAGGAGGGCGGGTTGTCGCGCGTGGGCTTCGTCACCGAGGCGGCGCCAGAGCCTGCGCGCTGAGGCGCCCTCCTACAATCACGGCATGAACGAGCGATACGTTCCTGCCGAGGTGGAGGCCGCCGCGCAAGCGCACTGGTCGGCGCGCGATGCCTACCGCGTGCGTGAAGACCCGAAGAAACAGAAGTTCTACGCTTGCTCGATGCTGCCGTACCCGAGCGGCCGGTTGCACATGGGGCACGTGCGCAACTACACCATCAACGACATGCTGGCGCGCTACAAGCGCATGCAAGGCTTCAACGTCCTGATGCCGATGGGCTGGGACGCCTTCGGCCTGCCGGCGGAAAACGCGGCGATGAAGGGCAAGGTCGCGCCGGCCGCGTGGACGTACGAGAACATCCGCATGATGAAGGCGCAGTGCAAGGCACTGGGCCTGGCGATCGACTGGTCGCGCGAGCTCGCCACCTGCGACCCCGCGTACTACAAGTGGAACCAGTGGTTCTTCCTCAAGATGCTCGACAAGGGCATCGCGTACCGCAAGACGCAGATCGTCAACTGGGACCCGGTCGACCAGACCGTGCTCGCCAACGAGCAGGTGATCGACGGGCACGGCTGGCGCTCGGGCGCGCCGGTGGAAAAGCGGGAGATCCCGGGCTACTACCTGAACATCACGCGCTACGCCGAGGAGCTGCTCGACTGCACGCTCAACAAGCTGCCGGGCTGGAGCGACCGCGTGCGCCTGATCCAGGAAAACTGGATCGGCAAGAGCTATGGCGTCAACTTCGGCTTCCCGTACACGATCGATGGTCAGACCCAGCTGCTGCGCGTGTTCACCACGCGCGCCGACACGATCATGGGCGTCAGCTTCGTCGCGGTGGCCGCCGAGCACCCGTTGGCCACGCGACTGGCGCACGACAAGCCCGAGCTCCAACCGTTCATCGAGCAGTGCAGACAAGGCTCGGTGATCGAAGCCGACATCGCGACGATGGACAAGCAGGGCGTGCCCACCGGCTTTCACGTGACCCATCCGCTGACCGGCGAGCAGGTGCAGGTGTGGATCGGCAACTACGTGCTGATGGCCTACGGCGAAGGCGCCGTGATGGGCGTGCCGGCGCACGACGAGCGCGACTTCGCATTCGCCAAGAAGTACGGCCTGTCGATTCCGCAGGTGATCGCAGTGCCTGGCGAGGCGTTCTCGACCGAGGCTTGGCGCGACTGGTACGCCGACAAGCAGCGCGGCGTGTGCGTGAACTCTGGGAAATACGATGGCTTGGCCTATGAGGCCGCCGTGGACGCGATCGCGGCCGATCTCAAGGCCAAGGGCCTGGGCGACAAGCAGGTGCAGTTCCGCTTGCGCGACTGGGGCATCAGCCGCCAGCGTTATTGGGGCACGCCGATTCCGATCGTCCACTGCGACGGTTGCGGCGTCGTGCCGGTGCCCGAGCAGGATCTTCCCGTTGTGTTGCCCGAGCACCTGGTGCCCGACGGCAGCGGCAACCCGCTGAACAAGTACGAGCCGTTCCTGAGGTGCTCGTGCCCACGGTGCGGCAAGCCGGCGCGTCGCGAGACCGACACGATGGACACGTTCGTCGACAGCGCGTGGTACTACATGCGCTACTGCTGCCCCGATGCCGGCACGATGGTCGATGCGCGCAACGACTACTGGATGCCGATGGACCAGTACATCGGCGGCATCGAACACGCGGTGCTGCACCTGCTGTACGCACGCTTCTGGACCAAGGTGATGCGCGACTTCGGGCTCGTCAAGTTCGACGAGCCGTTTCTGCGCCTGATGAATCAGGGCATCCTGCTGAATCACATCTTCTTCACACGCAACGCGAAGGGCGGCAAGGAATACGTGCCGCCCACCGACGTGAAGCCCACCCTGGACGAGCACGGCCACATCGTCGGCGGCACCACGGCCGACGGCGCGCCGGTGGAGTACGGGGGCGTCGGCAAGATGGGCAAGACCGAGCGCAACGGCGTCGACCCCCAGGACCTGATCGACCAGTACGGCGCCGACACGGCGCGCCTGTATGTGATGTTCGTCGGCGGCCCGGAGGATTCGTCGGTGTGGTCGGACACCGGCGTGGCCGGATCGGCGCGCTTCCTGCAGCGGCTGTGGCAGTTTGTCGCCCGTCATCGCGACACGCTGCGCCGCGCGCGCAGCGACGTCGCCGAGCTCGGCCCGCCGGCCAAGGCGCTGCGCCGCGAGGTCCATCTGTTGCTCAAGCAAGTGCTCTACGACTACGAGCGCATGCAGTACAACACCGTCGCCTCCGGCGCGATGAAGCTGCTCAATGCGCTCGAAGATTTCAAGCCCGATGCCACATCCGCCGGCGACGCAGCGGCGCTGCGCGAGGGCGTCTCGGTGCTGTTGCGGGCTCTGTACCCGGCATGCCCGCACATCGCGCAGGTGTTGTGGCACGACCTCGGCCTTACGCAGGCCGCAGGCGAGCTGCTCGACATGCCGATGCCCTCGGTCGATGAATCCGCGCTGCTGCAGGACGAGATCGAACTGGTGCTGCAGATCGCCGGCAAGACACGCGGCAGCGTGCGCGTGGCGGCGCAGGCGGACAAGGCGGCGATCGAACGCACCGCGCTCGCCAGTCCGGAGTTCGCCAAGTTCGGCGAAGGCAAGGCCGCCAAGAAGGTGGTGATCGTGCCAGGCCGCCTGGTCAACGTGGTCGTGTGAGCACGCCCGCAGCGATGCTGTCGCGGCGCGCGCTGATCGTCCCGATGCTCGGCGGCATGCTGCTGGCCGCTTGCGGTTTCCAGCTGCGCGGCAGCACCGAGCTGCCGTTTCAGCGCATTGCGATGCAGGGGTTCGCGCCCCGCTCGCCGCTGGCCGAAGAGCTGCGCAAGACGCTCGCGCAGAGCGCCGAGGTGGTGGCCACGCCGGCGCAAGCGCAGGTGGTGCTGCATGCGCTGAGCGATCGGCGCGAACGCGGCGTGGTGGCCTCCACCACCGCCGCCCAGGTGCGCGAACTGCAGTTGCGGGTGCGGCTGGAATTCAAGCTCACGACGCCGGGCGGCCGCGAGCTGATCCCGGCCACCGAGCTGCTGCTGACGCGCGACATGAGCTACAGCGAGACCGTGGCACTCGCCAAGGAGTACGAGGAAGAGCAATTGCTGCGCGCGATGCAATCCGACATCATTGGCCAGCTGATGCGCCGCCTCGCCCACGTCAAGGGCGTCACCGGCTGAGTTCGATGCAGCTGCGACCCGAGCAACTCACCAGCGCGCTCACGCGCGGCCTGCGCCCGCTGTACACCGTGCATGGCGACGAGCCGCTGCTGGCGCAGGAAGCCGGCGACGTGATTCGCCACGCGGCGCGCTCGGCCGGCTACAGCGAGCGCAAGGTGTTCAACGTCACCGGCGCGCATTTCGACTGGTCGAGCCTGCTCGGCGCGTCGCTGGCCATGAGCCTGTTCGCCGAGCGGCAATTGATCGAGATCCGCATCCCGAGCGGCAAACCGGGCAAGGAGGGCTCCGAGGCGCTGCAGCGCTATTGCGAACATTTGTCCGACGACGTGGTCACACTGGTGCACCTGCCGCGGCTCGATCGCCAGCAGCTCGGCAGCGCCTGGTTCGCTGCCCTCGAGGCGGCCGGCGTCACGGTGCGCGTTGACGCGGTCGAGCGCCATGCCTTGCCGCAGTGGATCGCGCGCCGCCTGGCGGCACAAAACCAGCGCGTCGAGGACGGCGATGCCGGCGCGCAGACGCTGGCGTTTTTCGCCGACCGTGTCGAAGGCAACCTGCTGGCGGCGCACCAGGAGCTACAGAAGATCGCGCTGCTGTACCCCGCCGGCGTGCTGAACTTCGAGCAGATCGAGGCGGCGGTGCTCAACGTCGCGCGCTACGACGTCTTCAAGTTCGCCGAGGCGGTGCTGGCAGGCCAGACTGCGCGCGTGCTCCGCATGCTCGACGGGCTGCGTGCCGAGGGCGAGGCGCCCGTGCTGGTGCACTGGACCTTGGCCGAAGACATCCGCTCGCTCAAGCGAGTGCAGGATGCGCTCGCCCAAGGCAAGCCGATGCCGATGGCGCTTCGTGAGGCGCGCGTGTGGGGCACCAAGGAGCGGTTGATCGAAAGGCTGGTGCCACAACTGGCGGACCACACGCTGGCACACTGGCTGGAGGCAGCCAGCGTGTGCGACGGCCTGATCAAGGGCCTCAAGCACCCGCATTGGCCGCTCGATGCGTGGGACGGTCTGAAGCGGCTCGCGCTGATGGTCACGCAGCACACCGCCACGCCGAAACCCGCGCAGCCGTTGCGGCTCGCCCTGCAAGCGTCGTTCTGACGCACGCTCGCTGCGGTCGCAACACTCTCAGTAGCCGCGCGCGCGATCGACCACGTGTGCGATCGGACGCCCGTCGAGGAGCGCCTTCACGTTGGCCGCCACCAGCTGGGCTGCGCTGCGCGGGTCGGTCAAAGCGGCCGCGTGCGGCAGCAACGTCACGCGCGGGTGGCGCCAGAACGGGTGCTTGGCATCGAGCGGCTCTTGCTCGAAGACGTCGAGCACCGCATGCCCGAGCCGTCCGGTGCCCAGGGCCGCACGCAGATCCGCCTCGACCACGTGTGCGCCGCGCGCCAGGTTGACCAATGCGGCGCCGCGAGGCATGGCACCGAAGAAGCGCGCGTCGAGCAGGCCGCGCGTGGCCGGCGTCAACGGCAGCAGGTTGATCACGATCGAGCTGCCGCGCAAGCACGGAAACAGCGCGTCGTCGCCATGCGTATGCAGCACGCCGCCGGGCAACTCGCGCGGCGTATCGTGAAGCGACCAGGCGGTGATGCGGTAGCCGAGCGGCGCCAGGGCGCGCACGCAGGCCAAGCCCATTGCGCCCAGCCCGAGCACCATGACCGACAGCTCGTCAGCGCGCAACTGCGGCAGCTGCCGCCACACCATCTGGCGCTGCTGTCGCTGGTATGCATAGAAGCCGCGGTGTAGCGACAGCACCGCCCACAGTGCAGTCTCGGCCATCGCAGAGGCCAGCGCCGGGTCGACCATGCGCGCGATCGGCACATCGAGCGGCACGGTGTCGTCATCCAGCAAGCGCTCGACGCCCGCCCATACCGACTGGATCAGGCGCAAGCGCGGCAAGCCGCGCAGGCTGCCCGGCAGCGGGTTGGCGACCACCGCAACCTCGACGCGGGTGCGATCGAACAGCTCGTCGGCGGCCACCAGGTGGTGCTCGGGCATCGCCTGTGCCAGTGCGCCATGCCAGCGATCGCGTTCGGCGGCTTCGAAATCGCCCGCTAACAGCAAATTCATCGTGCCAACTGTGCACGCTGCAGCAGGCCCTGCAACGCGTGGCGCACAGTGGCAGCGCGCACTTCAGCACGGTCGCCATCGAAGCGCCGGTGTTCGCTGCCGATTTCGAGCGTGCCGTCGCGGTGGCGCACGGCAAAGCCAAACCAGACGGTGCCCACCGGCTTGTCGGGGGACCCTCCGCCGGGCCCGGCGATTCCGGTGACCGACACAGCGATGTCGGCGTCACTGGCACGCGCGATGCCCTCGACCATCGCGCGCGCCACCGGTTCGCTGACCGCACCGCACGCTTCGAGCAGCGCCTGCGGCACCTCCAGCAAGGCCACCTTGGCGGCGTTGCTGTAGCTGACAACGCCACGCTCGAACCAGTCGCTCGAGCCGGCCAGCTCGGTGCACGCTGCCGCAATCAGACCCCCGGTGCAGCTTTCCGCGCAGGCGAGCCGCCAACCCAGAGTGCGCAATCGATCGGCCAGTTGAGCGACCAGCGCCGCACTGTCGTTCACGACAACCTCCACAGCGCGATGACCAGCAGCGCGCACAGGGCCGCGACCAGGTCGTCGAGCAGGATCCCGAGGCCTTGTCGTGCGCCGATCGCTTCGCCGGCGCGCGCCTTGAACACACCGTCGGCCCACGCCACGGGCCCCGGCTTGGCGATGTCGAACAAACGGAACAGTCCGACGGCGGCGACCTGGCCGAGGCCGTCGGTGGGCGTGACCAGCCACAGTACCACCCAGATGCCGAGCACCTCGTCCCACACGATGGCGCTGGGGTCGCTCTGCCGCAGCGCCTGCGCGCTGCGCGTGCAGGCCCACCAACCGACACCAAACGACAGCACGAGCACCAGCGCCCATTGCCAGTCGCTGAGCCAGGGCTGCAGCAGCGCGAAAACCAGCCAGCCGAACAGCGTGCCGACCGTGCCGGCCCCCTTCGGGGCCAAGCCGCAGCCGAAGGCAAGAGCGATCGGATGCGCCGGATGCTCGAACAGAAAGCGCCAATCGGCGCGCCGCGGCGCGAACCCGGCCGTCGGTGGCATCGACCAGGTCGTCATGGCGTGCCAGACGCGAAGTGATCGAACCCGCGTGCCACCCATGGCACGGTGCTGCCGTCGGACCAGCGCACGCGCAGACCCGGTTCGGCCTCGATCTCGCCGACGCGGCTCACCGCCACCTGGCTTGTCTCGGCTGCGCATCGGACCGCCGCGCGCGCGGCCGGGGGCGCGCTGAACAGCAACTCGTAGTCATCGCCGCCGCCCAGCACGCATTCGTGCTGCAGCGCCGTCGGTTGGGCAGCCAGCGCCGGCGAGCGCGGCAGCGCGCCCCAGTCGAGCCGTGCGCCGACCCGTGACTGCGCCAGCACGTGGCCGAGGTCGCCGGACAGACCGTCGCTCAGGTCGATCGCCGCGTGCGCGACGCCGCGCAGTGCGATGCCCAGGGCCAAGCGCGGTTGAGGCCGCTCCATCGCGCGCCGCACCTGCGCAAACGCATCGCCTGCCACTTGCGCGCGGCCGCGAAACACTTCGAGCGCGAGCCGCGCGTCGCCGATGCCGCCGCCATGCGGATGGCTCACCCACAGGTCATCGCCAACCTGAGCACCGCTGCGCCTCAGCGCACTGCCCGGCGGCAACTCACCCAGCACCGTGATGCCCACGGTCAGCGGGCCGGCCGTCGTGTCACCGCCGACGAGCTCGATGCCGTGCGCATCGGCCAAGGCGAACAAGCCGGCTGAAAAGGCTCGCAGGAACGCCTCGTCGGCGCTTGGCAGAGCCAGCATCAACGTGAAGGCCAGCGGCTGCGCGCCGCACGCCGCCAGGTCGCTCAGATTCACCGCCAGCGCCTTGTGCCCCAGCGCATCGGGTGGCACGGTCGACAAGAAGTGCCGGCCTTCCACCAGCAGATCGCTCGAGACGGCCAATTGCATGCCGGGCGACGGGGCGAGCAACGCGCAGTCGTCGCCGACGCCGAGCAGCGCTCGCTTCGTCGGCCGTGTGAAGTGGCGCGCGATCAGCTCGAATTCGCCCAACGGCATCGGCGGATTGTGGCCCACGGGTTGGCGTCTTAAGGGCCGCTCCGCATCGCGTGGGTGACACCGTCGCTCCTACAATCGCCGACCCCCGCCATCACAGCGATCGGAGCGCCATGTCGTCCAGCTACGAAGCCAAGCGCGCGGAGTTGCGCCGTGCGGCGCTCGAGTACCACGAGTTTCCCACTCCGGGAAAGGTGGCGATCGCGGCCACCAAGCAACTGATCAACCAGCGCGACCTCGCGCTGGCCTATTCGCCGGGCGTCGCGGCGGCGTGCGAAGAGATCGTGGCCGACCCGGTGAACGCCTATCGCTTCACGGCGCGGGGCAATCTGGTCGCGGTGGTCACCAACGGCACCGCGGTGCTCGGACTGGGCGACATCGGGCCGCTGGCCGCCAAGCCGGTGATGGAAGGCAAGGGCGTGCTGTTCAAGAAATTCGCTGGCATCGATGTGTTCGACATCGAGGTCAACGAGAAGAACCTCGATCGCCTGGTCGATGTCATCGCGGCATTGGAGCCGACTTTCGGCGGCATCAATTTGGAAGACATCAAGGCGCCCGACTGTTTCTACGTCGAGCGCAAGCTGCGCGAGCGCCTGAAGATCCCGGTGTTCCACGACGACCAACACGGCACCGCCATCGTCGTCGGCGCCGCGCTACTGAACGGCCTGAAGGTGGTGAACAAGCCGATCGAAGAGGTCAAGCTGGTTGCCTCGGGCGCGGGCGCGGCCGCACTGGCGTGCCTGAATCTGCTGATGAAGCTCGGGCTGCGCCGCGAGAACATCTGGGTCACCGACCTGGCCGGCGTGGTGTGGAAGGGCCGCACCGAGCTGATGGACCCCGACAAGCAGGAATTCGCGCAGGAGACGCGCCTGCGCACGCTGGCCGAGGTGATCGCCGATGCCGACGTGTTTCTCGGTTTGTCCGCCGGCGGCGTGCTGAAGCCCGCGATGGTGGAGGCGATGGCGGCGCGGCCGCTGATCTTCGCGCTCGCCAACCCGACGCCGGAGATCATGCCCGAGGAGGTGCAGGCCATCCGCTCCGATGCTGTGATGGCCACCGGGCGCACGGACTATCCGAACCAGGTCAACAACGTGCTGTGCTTCCCGTACATCTTCCGGGGCGCACTCGACTGCGGCGCTACCACGATCACCGACCAGATGGAGGTCGCCGCGGTGCACGCGCTGGCCGAGTTGGCGCAAGCCGAGCAAAGCGACGTCGTGGCGGCCGCCTACGCCGGCACATCGCTCAGTTTCGGGCCCGATTACCTGATTCCGAAACCCTTCGACCCTCGGCTGATGATGCGCGTGGCCCCCGCCGTGGCCGAGGCCGCACGGCAGTCCGGCGTGGCGCTGCGGCCGATCGCCGACCTCGAGGCGTATCGCGACAAGCTGCAGACCTTCGTCTATGCCTCCGGGACGACGATGAAGCCCATTTTCACGCTGGCCAAGCGAGCCACGCGCAAGCGGGTGGCGTTCTGTGAAGGCGAGGAAGAACGGGTGCTGCGCGCGGTGCAGGTGGTGGTCGACGAGAACCTGGCGCGACCGACGCTGATCGGTCGTCCGCCGGTGATCGCGCAGCGCTGCGAGAAGTTCGGCCTGCGCCTGCAGGCCGAGCGCGACTACGACGTGGTCAACACCGAGCACGACCACCGCTTCCGCGACTACTGGCAGACCTACCACCGGCTCACCGAGCGCAAGGGCGTGACCGCGCAGCTGGCCAAGATCGAGATGCGCCGGCGCCTCACGCTGATCGGCGCGATGCTGCTGCACAAGGGAGAGGTCGACGGCATGATCTGCGGCACCTGGGGCACGACCGCGACGCACCTGGTGTTCATCGACCAAGTGCTCGGCAAGCGCCCGGGCGTCAAGACCTACGCTTGCATGAACGGGCTGATCCTGCCGGGGCGGCAGGTGTTCCTGGTCGATACGCACGTCAACGCCGACCCGACGGCTGAAGAGATCGCCGAGATCACCGTGTTGGCCGCTGAGGAGATGCGGCGTTTCGGCCTGCAGCCGAAGGCGGCGCTGCTGTCGCACTCCAACTTCGGATCGAGCAACCGGCCGTCGGCGCAAAAGATGCGCAACGCGCTCCCCCTGGTGCGCGAAGCCGCCCCCTGGCTCGAGGTGGACGGCGAAATGCACGGCGACGCTGCACTCGACGCCGCGTACCGAGCCGAACTGATGCCGCGCTCGACGCTGAGCGGCGAGGCGAACCTGCTCGTGCTGCCAGACATCGACAGCGCCAACATTTCCTACAACCTGCTCAAGCAGGCCGCTGGCGGCGGCATCGCCATCGGGCCGGTGTTGCTGGGTGCGGCCAAGCCGGTGCACATCCTGACGCCGTCGGCCACCGTGCGGCGTATCGTCAACATGACAGCGGTCACCGTGGCCGACGCGAACGCTTTTCGCACCTGAGGCAAGCCGGGAAAGTCCGGGAGGGCACGCGTCGGCAGGGTTCGGTGCGCCGTCGAGGAAGACCGTCAGTCGCTAGAGCGCGATGTGTGCGCTTGCTCGGAAACCTCTGGCTGTGCCCAATATTGAGGCATCTCGCTTGAGATTTCTGACCTGTTCCAGTACCATAGCGTATTCAAAGTTCAGGGTTTACCCGTGGATTGGACCGTTCGGTCGCTGCTGTCGGGGCCAATAACTAAGTTAGGGCTTGCTGCAGCAGTCGCCGTTTCGGCGGCATTGACCATCACGGTCCAAGCCAAGGGGCCGGTCACGGCGAGTGAGCCGGTGGCACTGGCGGAGTTGCCCAGGGAAGCACAACAGACCGACAAGCTCATCCGGGCTGGGGGTCCGTTTCCCTACGCGAAGGATGGGGTGACGTTCGGCAATCGCGAACGCCAGCTGCCGCAGCGTCTTCGGGGCTACTACCGCGAATACACCGTCCCGACGCCCGGCGCCAGCAACCGGGGTAGCCGTCGCATCGTGTGCGGCGGCATCCCGGCCCAGCAACCCGAGGTTTGTTATTACAGCGACGACCACTACGCGAGCTTTCGCCGGATCGAGCAGTGAGTCGACGCACTTGAGAACGCATTGATCGCCAAAGGACAGAGGCCATGCTGCTCCAGACAGTCCGTCCCAACATCGTCCAATCCATCCGCGCCTACCGCGTCGAAGACTTGATGCAAGCCGCTGAAGGCGCCGGCCAACACTTCCTGTATGCCGACCTGTCGTCGGCGCAGTCCAAACAGGAAGTGCTGGACAAGATTGCCGAGTCGTTCCTGTTTCCGAACCACTTCGGCAAGAATCTGGACGCTCTGTATGACTGCATGACCGACCTGGTGCACAAGGCCGGCACGCAGCCGGGCTTCGTCGTGGTGCTCGAGCAGTTGCCAGACAATCCGCGCTTCGACCGCGAGGCGCGTGAGCAGTTGCTCGACGTGTTCCGCGATGCCGCCGACTTCTGGGCGGAGCGGCGAGTCGCTTTCCGCTGCTTCTATTCGTTCGCGGTTCCGCGCGGCTCCGACGTGACCACCTGGGAACGCGCGCACGAAGGCGGCGCGGCCGACAAGCCGGCACCGAAGAACGTGTCGAAGAACGGTGTGAATCCGAACTTCGGCATGAACATGCCGCTGATGAGCAGCGCGTTCGACACCGCGATGTGGATGAACGCCGCGTGACAACGCCCGACGGCGTCCGCCACGGCTGGCGGCGCCGCCCACACTGATTCCTCAGGTTGATCGGCCCGCGCTGACGCGCTGGGTCAAGGCGACGTATTCGCCGACGGCCACCTCCTCGGCGCGCCGCTGCAAGTCGAACGCCACGCCGGCGCCGTGGGCGTCGAGCCAGCGCCCGAGCGTATGGCGCAGCAGCTTGCGCCGCTGCGAGAACGCCACCGACACGATCTGCGACAGCAGCGCCGCGTCGACCGCTGGCGGCGTCGCGAGCGGCGTCATGCGCAGCACGCCGGACATCACGCGCGGCGGGGGCTCGAAGGCAGCGGCTGGCACATCGAACAGGCGCTCGATCTCGTAGCGCCATTGCAGCATCACGCTGAGCCGCCCGTAGTCGCGCCCGCCCGGCGATGCCGCAATGCGGTCGACCACTTCTTTTTGCAGCATCAGGTGCTGGTCGATGATCCGTGCGGCGCCCTCCAGCAGATGGAACAGGATCGGCGTCGAGATGTTGTAAGGCAGGTTACCCACCACGCGCAGGCGCTGCCCGGCGTCGCGCGCCAGCTGCACAAA
>Ga0068867_100000239_pt1 | contig 36083 bp, 36 predicted proteins | sample KBSMisM32_FD_65649 | JGI IMG/M metagenome (GOLD analysis project Ga0068867, IMG submission 65649) | Miscanthus rhizosphere microbial communities from Kellogg Biological Station, Michigan, USA - KBS Miscanthus M3-2 | ecosystem: Host-associated > Plants > Roots > Rhizosphere > Soil ...
CCGCGCTCGCCGCCGCCGAGTCGCTGATCGTCGGTCAGATCCTTTCCGGCAACACGAAGCGCCTACCCGAGCTGTTGCCCGACATCGTCTACATCACCACCCTTCCCTACCTCGGCCAGGACGAGGCGCTGCGCCAGGCGCGCGAGGCCGAGCGGGAGCACCCGGCGGCGGATCGCTGAGGTGGCGGCCAAGACGGGGCGCCAGAGGCCCGAGCGCTGGCGGCCGCCGCGGGGGCGGCACCGGATCCCGGCCGAGGTGATCGCGCGCTCGCAGCGCGAACGGCTGCTCGACGCCGCCGTCGACGTGATCGCCGAGAAGGGCTACGCGACGACGACGATCGCCGACCTGACGAAAGAGGCGGGAATCTCGCGCACGACCTTCTACGAGATGTTCGAGGACAAGGAGGCCTGTTTCCTTGCCGCCTACGACGCGGCAGCCGACGTGCTCGCCCGCCGCGTCGCGAGCGCCTTCGAATCGGAGCAGGAGTGGCCGGCCCGGGCCCGGGCCGGCCTCGAAGCCCTGCTCGAGTCGCTTGCCGCCGAGCCGGCGGTCGCCCGGCTAGCGCTGGTCGACTTCGGCGCCGCGGGGCCGGCGGCGCAGCGCCGCTATCGCGCGGCGCTGCAGCGGATGACGCCGCTCTTCGACGAGGGCCGCGACTTCGCGCCCGAGGGACGCAGCCTGCCGGCCAACACCTCGCGGATGGCGATCGGGGCCGTCGTCGGCCTGATCGTCGACGAGATCGAGGCCGGCCGCACCGAGCGCCTGCCGGAGCTCCTGCCCGAGGTCCTCTTCGCGACCCTCTCGCCCTACCTCGGGCCGGCACTCGCCGCGCGGGAGATCGGAAAGAGATAAACGAAGACGTACATCATTCGCTATGATGAACAGACAGTCAAGTTTCCAACTCCGTCGTCGTATGGCAACCGACATCGAAAGCCGCAGGGACGCGCTACTCAAGGCGATGGTTCGCGTCGTCGGCCGCAAGGGCTACGAGGCGACATCGGTCGCCGACGTGATCGAGGAGGCCGGCACCTCCAGGACCACCTTCTACAAACACTTCGACGACAAGCACGACTGCTTCCTCGCCGCCTACGAGCGGATGGTCGACGAGGTGTTCGCCACGATCGTCGCCGAATGCGACGGCGAGAGGCCCTGGGTCTCGCGCGTGCGCAAGGGCCTCGCCACGCTGATCGAGATCTTCTCGCTCGAACCGGAGCTGGCTCGCACCGCCGTCGTCGAGGTCGCCGCCGCGGGCGCCGACGCCCGCAAGCTGCACTGGGATGCGATGAACCGCTTCAAGGGCTACCTCGAGGCCGGCCGCGAGGCCGAGCCCGAAAAGGAGCTGCCGGAGCAGATCTCCGTGATGGCCGTCGGCGCAGTCTCCGGCCTGATCTTCGACGAGCTGGTCGCGGGACGGGCCGAGCAGCTGCCTGAGCTGATGCCCGACCTGCTCTTCGCGATGCTCGTGCCCTACCTCGGCCCGGCGGTAGCATCGGAGGAGATGAGGCGCGCGGCCCAGGCGGCCTGACCCGGCATCCGGCATCAGACATTGATGTTTATAGTTCCCGGCCGTGCCCGTGCAGGGGCTTACGATCGGTCGTCCCGGGAGGCCAGGTGCCAGAGCGCCGGCGCCGGGATGAGTTTCCTCGTGCGTTCGAGGCCGCTTTCGCGCGGCTTCAGGTCGTCGTCGAGGAGGCGTACGTGTCGCGGGATTCGTGGCCGGATCAGGTCGCGGCGGCGATTCGGGCCGCCTTCGAGTTCGCTGCGGTCGACCCCGCCGTGGCCGACCTGCTCACCAACGAAGCGCTCGCTCGCGGCCGCGACGGCTTCATGCGCTACCAGCGGGTGATCGACTTCTCCGCCCGCCTGCTGCGGCCGGGGAGGGTGCTTGGCGCCAACGGCGCGCTGCTGCCGGAGACGCTCGAGCGCTCGCTCGCGGGGGGCATCACCCTGCTCGTCGCCCAGCGCGTCGACCAGGGCCGCGCCCACGAGCTGCCGGACCTCGTCCCCGACGCCGTTCAGTTCGCGCTGACCCCGTACCTCGGCCCGGCCGAGGCCCGCGCGATTTCGCTCAAGAACTGATATCTCCCAGATGTGGAACTGGGAGCCGACAGCAAGGTCGTCCTGCTGCTCGCCGCGGCGATGTTCCTCTGGGCGCTGCTGCTCGGCGTCTGGAAGTTCCGCCAGATGGACGCCGCCGAGGACGGCCTCGCCCATCCGTATATGGACATCGCCCACCGGGCGGCGCTGCTCTACAGCTTCGCGCTGTTGCTGATCGCCACCTTCGTGCAGCTGAGCGCCTGGAGCGCCCTCGTCAACCTGCTCGCCGCCGGCGCCCTCGCCTTCTACTTCTTCGCCGCGGTCGCCGGCTACATGCTGCATGGCTGGAAGCGGGACACCGACAACCAGTTCCGCCGCCCGATGCGCGGCCTGGAGGCCTTCATGGCGAGCCTGATCGTCGCCGAGATCGGCGGCTGGCTCGTCCTCGTCGCCGGTTTCCTCGACGCCCAGATCTTCTGAACCCGTTCCGGTGCGACTTATGCCATCTATGGGCACATAAATCGCACCGGAACGGGTTCCTAGCCCGAGATGACGCAGTCGCGCCGGTCGGTCATCTTCAGCGGTTCGGAGTTGGGGAACGCTTCCAGCAGCGCGTCGGCGATCAGCCGGCCGCGCGCCGCGTAGCCTTCCGAGGTGAAGTGGATCCCGTCGGGGATGAACCATTTGTCCCTGACGTCGGCGGCCCAGTCGTAGATCCGCATGTTCGGGTAGCGGTCGCAGGCGTCGAGCAGCGCTTCGTCCCAGCTCTTCATGTTCGTCTCCGCGTAGGGGCCGCTGGTGACGAGCGATTTGACGTTCACCCAGAGCACCGGTTCGTCGCCGATCGTCGACATCATTGAGGCGATCCGGTCGTCGTAGCCGAAGGTCGAGCCGGCGGCGACGTTGGCCGCCTCGTTGGTCCCCATCGCGATCACCCAGCAGCCTTTGAAGCCTTCGTTCTTCCACGCTTCCGCAACTTCCTGGGCGTTGGCTTCCCCCTCGAACCGCTCGTAGATCGAGCGCGCGCCGGCGATCTCGAAGTGCTGCGTCGTCGCACCGACCCGCGCGTACTGGGCACTGATCAGCTCGTTCGGGTCGGGCAGGTATTCGGTGGAGATCAGGCCCTCGGAGGTCGAGTCGCCGATGTGGACGACGCCCTTGCACGACGTCGCCAGCGGCGCCCGGCGCACGTTCTTGGCCTTGATCGTCTTGGCGACTGTGGCGATCGCCTTCGGTCCGTTGGCGACGCCGACGCCGGCCAGGCCGGCGATCGCCAGCGCGACGACGACCGCGCCGCCGCCGGCCAGCGCCCAGCCGTGCCGGGGCAGCGGCTGCCAGCGCCGCTCGCCCGACTTCCATCGCGCCCAGAGCCGGCCCAGCGCCCCGTGGCGGATCGGGTCCTCGACGTAGCGCCAGGAGAGCTCGGCGACGACCATGATCGCCGTCACCTGGAGGACGGCGCGCAGCAGGTTCGGACCGTGGGTCGCCTGTGGGCTGGTGAGGACGACGATCGGCAGCGTCCAGAGGTAGATGCCGTAGGAGCGCTGCCCGATCCAGCGCATCGGCTTGCAGCCGACGATCGGGCCGAGGCGCGAGGCGGGGTGGGCGAGGGCCGCGACGGCGAGCGCCGAGCCGAAGGCGAGCAGGGCGAAGCCGCCGCGATAGAGGAAGGGCGTGAACTCGCCGACGCTCCAGAACATCAGGGCGATGACGAGCAGGCCGGCGAGGCCGGCGCCGTCGATCGTCCAGCGGGCGCGCGCGGCGATGTCGGCGCGCAGGCGGTGGCTCGGCCAGACCATCGCCAGCGCCGCTCCGACCAGCAGCTCGAGCGCGCGCGTGTCGGTGCCGTAGTAGACGCGCGAGGGGTCGAGCGTCGGGCTGTAGAGGATCGCCATCAGGACGCCCGAGATCAGCGCCGCGATCAGCGCGGCGAGGGCGAGGCGTGGGCGCACGCCGGTCGTGTTCCTCAGCTCGGGGACGAAGCGGATCCCGAGCATCAGCAGGAAGGGCCAGAAGATGTAGAACTGCTCCTCGACCGAAAGCGACCAGAGATGGTTGAGCGGGGACGGCGGGGCGAACCGTTCGAAGTAGGAGACGTGGTGGAAGATCAGCCACCAGTTGTTGAAGTAGCCGACCGCCGAAAGCGCCGCGCTGCGGAAGTCGGCCGGCTGGTGGGGGCCGATCGCCGTCACCCAGGCCATCACCACGATCAGCATCAGGAAGAGGCCGGGCAGCAGCCGGCGGGCGCGCGCCGCCCAGAACGAGCGCAGCCCGATCCCACCGCGGTCGACCTGGGTCAGCAGGATGTCGGTGATCAGGTAGCCGCTGAGGGTGAAGAAGACGCCGACCCCGAGCAGGCCGCCTTCGGCCCAACCGAAGCCGAGGTGGAAGAGGATCACGCCGAGCACCGCGATCGCGCGGAGGCCGTCGAGCCCAGGCATGTAGCGCTCGCCGCGCCTGACGGGCTTAGGCATAGGAACCGACCATGGTAAGCAGCGCGGCGAACGCGGCCGCCCGCAAAAGCTCACGCTGGCGCACCGCGAACTTGCCGACCAACGGCAGCCGCGGCGCCGTGCGAAGCGCCGGGGCGGGTGGCGCCATGAAGGCGATGCAGGCCTTCACGGCGCGAGCGATCGACTGCGCCCGGGCGTCGGCGCCCTGAGGGACCGGATGCAGGCCGTCCGCTTGCATCAGCTCAGGATGGGCTGCGACGAACCCGGCCCAGTCCGGCGTCTGGGTGCCCGGCCTCGAGGCGGCGAAGGAGGCGACCACCCGGTTCTTGCCGCTGCTGTCGACGCCGTTGACGGTGAGGCCGTGGATGGTCGGCACGACCATGCAACGTTCGCCGACGGTGGCAGCGACGGCGGTCAGGTTTTCGGCGAGGATCTGAGGATAGGCCGGGTTGTCGTTGGTGCCGGCGTCGAAGACGATCACCGACTGAGAGGGGTCGTAGCTTTCTTCGAACAGTTCGCGAATCTGGTAGCTGTTGTAGCCGCCCTGCGCGTTGACCGTCAGCGCCGTCCCGGGCAGGTAATGCTTCAGATAGGGAGAGGTGAGGACCTCGAGGCTGTCGCCGACCACAAGCACGCCGCCGTCCCCTGCCGCCGACGCTGCGCGCGCCGGCCCGGCCAGGGCGAGCGCGAGGAGCGCCATCGCCGTAGCGGTCGCCATAGCGACCGCTGTCCTGCTCGCGAGCGGCTGCGCCGCGCTGGGCAGCGGCGACGGCGGACAGACTTCGACGACGGCTCGTGAGCTCGCCGCGCCACGGGCCACCACCGGGACGTGTCGAAAGATCCTCGCTTCCTTTCTCGGTTCGATGAACGCGCTGCGCCGAAAGCTAGCGGTCGGCCTCACCTACGGGCAATACCTGCGCGAGCTGCAAGGAGCGCGCAACGCCTACGAGGCGATCCCGGCCGATCGGGTCCGCCTCGGCTGCCTGCTCGTCGCCGGCACACCCGCCGAGCGGGCCCTCGACCTCTACATCGCCTCGGCGAACTCGTGGGGTCGATGCCTGACCACGGTCGCCTGTGGCGCCGACTCGGTCGAACCGGAGCTGCAGCGCAGCTGGGCGCGCGCCTCGCGCCTGCTCAGCGCGGCTCAAGCCGCGCTTTGAGCCGCAGCGCGGGCGACGTAGACAGCCTTTGTGTGGACCGCTTCGTCGAGCGGCTGGCGCGGGATTCCGTCGAGGCCCTGGCCGTAGACGCCGAGGCACTCCAGCCCCGCTTGCGCGAGCGTCGCCAGCACCTCCGCTTCGGGGAAGTGGCGCTGGCGGTGGACGCACTCGGAGGCGTCGCCGGGGGCGTCCGGGTCGATTTCCAGCCGCGATTCGCAGATCGAGCCGGCCGCCACGTCGGGCTCGGCCAGCCCGCGCCATACCAGTCTGTGCCCTTCCCGCTCGACGACGTCGGTTTCGGCGAAGAAGGTGCGGTAGGCGTGCAGCGTGTTGACGTCGAAAAGCAGCAGGCCCGAAGGCGCGAGGTTGCGGCGCATCCCGGCTAGTGCGCTGCGCAGCTCATCGGCGTCGAGCATGTAGTTGAGCGCGTCGTCCAGCGCCCAGACGAGGTCGAACTCGCCGAACGCCGGCAGCGCGCGCATATCGGCACGCTCGAGTCGAGCTCTTCCAGCCGCCTTCTCGCGGGCGCGCTCGAGCATCGAGGCGGAGATGTCGCAACCGGTCACCTGCCAGCCGCCGGGCAGCAGCGGTAGGAAGCTCTTGCCCGTCCCGCAGCCGACGTCGAGCAGCCCTCGCCCGCTCAGGCCATAGCGCTCAAGCACCGCGACGAGGTCGGCGAGCCAGCCGTCGTAGTCGTAGTGGGCGGTGAAGACATCGTAGACCGGCGCATAGGCTTCGTAGGTTCGCTCTGCCCAGCCGTCGCGCTCGCCGCCGTCCACGGTCGCCAGCTCCATATACCAATGACCCTCCCGTAAGTCGGGAAAGTTTCAGTACTAAATTTTCCCCTTTTGCTTTTAGAAATAGTACGGTTGAGCAATCAACGTTTCACGGATAGGAAAATCGCAGCCGGGCGACGACTGGCACTGGGAGGAGGCACACCGTCTCTGCGTGCGCCTCGCCTACCACTACACCAGTGACCCCGGCGAAGCCGAGGACATCGCTCAGGACGCCCTGCTTCGCGCCTGGCGCAGGCGCTCGACGCTGCGCGACAAGAGCAGGCGCAAGGAGTGGCTCGGCACGATCGTGCGCAACGAGGCCTTCCGTCAGCATTCGCGCACGCGCATGCGCCCCGATCCGGTCGGCGAGGTGGAGGAGACCGAGGGCGCCGAGGACGAGCGAATCCTCTCGCTGGTCGAACGCTCCGACCTGCAGGCGGCGATCGCGAGCTTCTCCGAGCGCGACCGCAAGATCCTCATGCTGCGCTACGGCGAGGACATGACCCAGCAGGCGATCGCGCGCCGTCTAGGTCTGCCGGACGGCACCGTCAAGGTCCGTCTACACCGTTTGCGGCACAGGCTGCGCAAAGTGATCGACGAAGGCGGGCTCGCCTGAAGGGTTAGGCAGCGCCGGAGCGGTTAGGCAACGGCCTCGGCCGCTCGGCGCATCTCGTCGGCCGCGACGCGCGGGCCGACGAAGGGCACGAGCATCGCGAACAGCAGGTCGGGCAGCATCGCCGGCAGCGTCTCGGTTCGTCCGGCGCGCAGCTCTTCGAAGATCAGGCCGGCGACCGCCCCGGCCGACATCAGGGCGATGCTCTCAGGCAGCTCGCGGCCGGCCGCCAGCGCCCGACCCTCCTCGAGAAAGCGGCCGAAGCGGGCGAGCGCCTCCCAGTGCCGCCGGCGCGCCTCGGGGCCGACGGCGGCCACCTCGACGACCGCCGTGCGGGCGAGGGCACCGTCGGCGGCGAGGCGGTCGAGGATCCGGGCCAGGCCCGCCTCCACGCGCTCGTGCCACTCCAGGTCGGGATCGCAGCGGTGTTCGACGTCGAGGAAGAGGCGCTCGACGAGGACGTCGTAGGCGGCCAGGAAGCACTCGTGCTTGTCCTCGAAGCTGCGACGGACGCCGGCGGGCGACACACCGGCCTCGGCGGCGATTTCGTCGAGCGACGCTTGGCGGAAGCCGGAGCGCCCGACGACGCGGATCGTCGCCTCGAGGATGGCTTCGCGCCGCGAGAGTCGCGGCCGCGGCCAGAGCTGAAGACTGCGCAATACGCTGAACAGCGGCAGGTGCGTCAAGGCGTGTCCACTCCTCTCCCATCGCCCACCTCCCTGGCGCTGCCGCTGGGCCTTCTATTGCCCTCCAGCCTGGCAAAGAACGGGCCGGAACGCAAGTCGAGGACGACGCTGTCGTTCTCAGCAGATCCGGCGCTGTTTCGCGCCGGCCGCCTGCGCCTGCGGCGAGGGCTTGCCGTCCATCTTCGCCAGCGCCCGCTCGACGTCCTCGCTCAGCATCTCGGCCATGTCGCGGCTGAAGTTCTCCTTGACGACCATGCGCAGCACGGCGACCGACTCGGCGTTGGGCGGCAGCGTGTAGGCGGGGACTATCCAGCCGCGCTCGCGCAGCCGCTCGGAGAGCTCGAAGACGTCGAGGCCTTCCTTGCCGGCCGGCCGCACGACCACCACCGGCAGGTAGCGCGCGTCGTTGAGCAGCTCGAAGCGCCCCGAGGCGGTCAGCGTCCTCTCCAGCTCGCCGGCGTTGGCCATCAGGTTGCCGACGATGCGCTCGTAGCCTTCGCGGCCGAGGCGGAGGAAGTTGTAGTACTGCAGCAGCACCGCGTTGCTCGCCCGCGAGAAGTTGAGGCTGTAGTTGGCCATCTCGCCGCCGAGGTAGTTGATCTTGAAGACGAGCTCCTCGGGGACGACGTCGAAGTCGCGGAAGACGACGGTCCCCATCCCCGGATAGACGAGCCCGAACTTGTGGTTGGAGACGTTGATCGAGCGCACCTGCTCGAGGCGGAAGTCCCATTCCAGCTCCGGGTAGGAGAAGGGGGCGATGAAGCCGCCGCTGGCGCCGTCGACGTGGATCGGGATGTCCCAGCCCTTCTCCTGCTTGACCTGGCGAAGCAGCTCGTCGATCGCGGCGATTTCGTCGACTTGTCCCGTGAAGGTCGTGCCGAGGATGGCGCCGACGGCGATCGTGTTCTCGTCGATGTGGTCCTTGATCTCTTCGGGGCCGACGATGTGGCGGTCGGGGGTGAGCGGGATGACGCGCTGCTCGACGTCGAAGTAGCGGGCGAACTTCTCCCAGCAGGTGTGGACGTCGGCGCCGAAGACGACGTTGGGCTTCGCCGAGTCGTCGCCGCGGCGCTTGCGCCAGCTCCACCTGTGGGCGAGGAGGCCGAGCATGATCGCCTCCGAGGAGCCGATCGTCGCCGTGCCCACCGGCTCGCCGTCCGTGGGGGCGTTGAAGAGGCGGCCCATCATGCTCACCACCCGGTGGTGGATCTCCTCGGTCTGCGGGTACTCGTCCTGGTCGACGAAGTTGCGGTTGAGCGTCTCGGTGGCGAGCTGCTGTGCCTCCGGCTCCATCCAGGTGGTGACGAAGGAGGCGAGGTTGAGCGCCGGGTTGCCGTCGAGGTTGAGCTCGTCGTGGATCAGCTGGTATGCGGCCCGGGCTGGCATCGAGCCGGCGGGGATCGCGTGCTCGGGAACCTCGTCGGTGAAGTAGCGGCTGCTGTAGGTGGTGTTGGTGAGCGTGCCGGCTTCGCCGCCGCCGCGGACCTTGCGCATGGTCACGGTCTGGACTGTACACACGGGCGAGGGCGCCGAGCCGAACTTCGGACCCGTGTACAAGGAGCTGTGCCGTCGCCGCCGGGAACATTCGCCAATGGAGACTGCGACTCGCCAGATCGTGGCCTTCGGCGGCGGCGGCTTCTCGATGGAGTCGGGCAACCCGCTGCTCGACGAATACGTGCTGGGCCTGGCCAGGGGCGAGCGGCCGCGGGTCTGCTTCCTGCCTTCGGCCAGCGGCGACGCCGACCACTACGTGGTGCGCTTCTACCGCGCCTTTCCCGCCGAGCGTTGCGAGGCCAGCCACGTCTCGCTCTTCCGCCGCGAGCAGGGCCCGGCCGACCTGCGCTCGCACCTGCTCGCTCAGGACCTGATCTACGTCGGCGGCGGCAGCGTCGTCAGCCTGCTCGGCGTCTGGCGGGCGCACGGGATCGACGAGATCCTGCGCGAGGCGTGGGAGCGCGGCGTCGTCCTCTGCGGGCTTTCCGCCGGCTCGCTCTGCTGGTTCGCCGAGGCGCACAGCGGCTTCCACGGCAGCTCGCGCCGCGTCGACGGGCTCGGCTTCCTGCCCTTCAGCAACTGCGTGCACTACGAGCGTGGCTCCGACCATGGCCTGGCGTACCACGCTCAGCTGCGCGAGGGGATGGGCGCCGGCTTCGCCGTGCAGGACGGCGCGGCGGTGCACTTCGTCGGCGCCGAGCTGCGGCGAGCGGTCGCCTCGCGCCCGCAGGCGCGTGCCTTCTGGCTCGAGCCGGGGCCGTCGGGGATCGCCGAAGTCGAGCTCGCGACCGCCTACCTCGGTGAGGGCCCCCAATCGACCGAAGACGCGGCGATCGCGGCCTAACGGCCGGCGGCTATGGAGTCGGTCATCCGATGATCCCCCGGATCCTCACCCTCGGCGGCCACGACTTCAGCTCGCGGCCGCCGGATCGCGCGGTCAGCGAGCTGATGCTGCGGCTGGCGACGGAGCGCGCCGGCGGCCGGCCGGGGATCTGCCTCCTGCCGACGGCGAGCGGCGACACCGCCGAGCAGATCGGCCGCTTCTATGCCGCCTTCGGCGAGCGTCCATGCGAGCCGTCGGACCTCTCCCTCTTCCGGCTCGGCCGCCGGCCGATGGCTCTGCGCGACCATCTCCTCGCGCAGGACCTGATCTACGTCGGCGGCGGCAGCCTCGTCAACCTGCTCGCCGTCTGGGAGGCGCACGAGCTGGGCGCGATCCTCAGCCTCGCCTGGCGCCAGGGGATCGTGCTCGCCGGCCAGAGCGCCGGCGCGATGTGCTGGTTCGAGGCCGGCATCACCAAGTCCTCGGGCCGACCCGCCGAGGAGGCCGGACTCGGCCTCCTCGGCGGCAGCCTCTGCGTCCACTACAACAACGAGCCCGAGCGCCGCGCCGCCTACCTCGACGCGGTCGGCGACGGCATGCCCGGCGGCTACGGGCTCGACGACTACGCCGGCCTGATCTGGGAAGGCGCCGGCCCTCCCTCGGCCGTCACCGCCCGCCGCGGCGCCCGCGCCTACAAGGTCACCAGCACCGACAACGGCGTCGTCGAGTCCCCCTTGCCAGCGAGATTTCTTCCCGCCCCAGCTCCCGCCGCGCTCCGCGAGGACATCGCCGAGTTCAGGCGGATCAAATCGATGCGCCGCCGCGCCGGCTGGCTCGGCTAACCATGCCGGCGTCGATTGCCACGAGCAGATCGTCGGCGAGGATGGAGACGGAGGCGGCGACGGTTTCCGGCTCTCCTATGCCTTCCTCCGCCCGGCCTGCCCTGATCGATCCCATGGCATCCGGGCCGGCCGCAAATAGATCTTCGAGGTAGTTGAGTGCCTGTTCCGCCACGGAGAGGCTGAACTCGTTCCGCAACAGCAGCAGGACCTTCTCGGCGAGGTCCTGCGTGTCCACGGCAACCAGGAGACGGTAGAGATCGTGGGCGTCCTTGTCGCGCAGGCGCTTATCGTCCTGCGCGCTCCGCTCGCCGACCTTGTGGAGCTTGGCTACGAGAAGCGCGCCCGGCCCTGCCATGCGGACGGAGAACGCACGCTCGTCGCCGGGCTCGAGCGATCGCACTTCCTCCACCGCATTGTCGACGACGGTTCCCTCCAGCCCGATCGCTCGTCGCATCGCACCCTTGTCGTGCGGAGGGATGCGCGCGCCGCGGCGGTTCGAGCCGGCCTCGCCGGCCATCGCCTCAGGCACCATCAAGTCGACCGGTATGCCGTCTGTGTTGATCCAGGTTCCAGGCTGGGGACTCTTCAAGTCCCTGTGGAAGCCCGCGTCTTCGAGGGCGGCCTCTATCCGCGGGTCCTCTCGCAGCTTCGTCCGGTCGATTCCTATGTCGGCGTCCTTGGTTTCCTCCGACATGGCCACGGGCGCACTGCCGGTGTGGAAATAGAGCGCCTGGGCGCCGATTACGACGAGGGCGTCACGTTGGCCCTCGAGGGCATCAAGAGCGTCGAGGAGGGCTCGCCGCGTCCGTACCCGGAGATCGTCGCCAGAGCGGTTCATTGGCCTCCATCCAAGCAAGAAGCGCCTCCGCCTCGGCGGGCGACCTTCCGGGCCCGTTCGTGAGATCGGCGGCGATCTGGCTGGGGGCCGCGACGCGCAGGCCGTCCCGTTTTGCCGACCGCATGAACACGACGTCGTCGGATGGACGCACGAGAAGGACGTTGGCGCCCGTCTCGACCGGTCTGAGCTGGAGGGAGCGAGACAGATCGAGCGGGCTGTCTGCATAGATGAGCACCATGCGGGTTTGGGCGTACTTTTCGAAGAACGCAGCCGCCGCGGAACCGGTCAGGACGTAGCGCTCCTTGACTCGAACTGCGCTCAGCCTCTCGAGAACCTTGCCGACTCCGCGCGGCTCGAGCAGCCGCAGGGGGCCCGCCTCCAAGTCCGGCGCGTAGTCCTCGGCCCAACGTTCGAGGATCGTTCTCCACTCGACTTGCGTGATCGGCCCGCGCCTGCGGCGCGCGATCAAGCCTTCGCGTTCGAGGAACTCGACTACACGGTATCCGGCCCCGGTAGACACCTCGCTGCGCTCGATCAGCTCAGGCACCGTCATCGGCGGGGCGAAGTCGACCAGGGCTCGCACCACACGTGCGGCTGGCGGTCCTTTGAAGCTGGTCCGCGGCCTTCCGGGACCTCGCCATGGATCCCGGGCGGCGCCCACGTCGCGGAGGAAGAGCGCCGGCCGAGGCAGCGCCAGGAAGAGGTTGCCCGTCGCGTCCGCGTAGGCGAGCCCCTCGGCCTCGAGGCGTTCGCGAACCCTCGGGTTGAGGAAACGCGTGACGATCATCGGTATCTCGAAGGGGGCTGCCGGTGAGCCGGCGGCCCTTTCCCCCGTCGCCGGGATGTCGCGTGCCTCGAATGCGGGCTTGGCCTGCATCAAGACCCTGCCGACTTCCCCGCTTGGGGCTTCGATGCGAAGAGCGGCGTCCGCGCCGCTTACGGGCTCCGGCCCGTCGAGCAGCTCCAGCCCCCAACCTCCGGGCAGGCGGGAGCGGATCGCCTCCGCGACGGTGGCGACCGTCTCCCACGGCCCGGGGGGAGGGAGTTTGCCCGTTAGCGTCATTCCGGAATAACCTTAGTTCCGCTGACAGATGAACTAAGCCATATCCGGAAAATGCAATTACGGCTGCAAGCTCCTGCCCTCGGGCAAAGCTCAGCCGCCCATCCCCGCCGCGGGCGGCGCGGTCGGGTCCGTCGACTCCGCTCCCGGGTTCTCGCGGGCGATGTAGTCCTCGGCCAGCAGCAGGTTGTCCTTGGAGCGTTCGACGACGTTGAGCAAATCGCCCATCAGGGCCACCTCCTCGACCTGCTCCTTGACGAACCACTGCATGAACTGCTCGGCGCGGTAGTCCTTGGCCTCGCGAGCCAGCTCGAAGAGCGCGTAGATCTCTTCGCCGACCCGCTTCTCCTGCTCCAGCGCGCTCTTCACCGGCGCGACGCCGTCGGCGAAGCTCGTCTGCTGGGACTTGATGTCCGGGATGTGGACCTCCTCGCCGACGTCGAGCAGGTACTGGACCATCATCATCGCGTGCTCGCGCTCCTCCATCGCCTGTCGGTAGAAGAAGGCGGCGAGGCGAGGCAGCGTCTCGGTGTCGTAGTAGACGGCGGCGCCCACGTACTGCTGCGAGGCGGCGAACTCGTTGGCGATCTGCTCGTTGAGCGCGTCGGCGAAGCGTTTCTCGGCCATCTGTTCCTTTCTCACTCGTCCCAGCGGAATCCGGTCGGGCTCAGCTTAGGGTCGAGCGGGCTTGTCGGCAGTCCGGGTGGCGGCTCGGCTTCGTTGTAGCCGCGCGGGGCGGTGTCGTTCGGCGTGTCGGGGTGGAAGAGCGAGGCGAGCGCCTGGATCTGGCCGCGGCCGACGCCGAGCTCCCACTGGCCGCCGCCGTAGGCGCCGATCCCGTGCTCGGCGCAGTAGTCGTAGGTCTCGCAGAGCTCGCGCACGCCGCCGACCCGCGAGGGCTTGACGTTGACCATCTTCGGCTGCCAGGGCAGCGCTTCGACGTCGGCGATCGAGTGGATCGGCGCGTCCCAGGTGAGCCGGTCGCGGATCGGCTCGAGCAGCGGCCGTGTCTCGTCGGTGACGTCGGGGTCCTCGATCCAGGCCTTAGGGAACGCCTCGAACAGCTTCGCGTAGAGCTCCGGGTCGGTTTCGACGTCGACGACGGTGCCCTTGTAGAAGCCCTTGAGGTCGAGCGAGTCGACGGCGCCGGTCTCGACCAGCTCGGCGATCAGCTCGTCGGTCCAGTCGTTGGTCGGGTCGAGCTTGAAGCGCAGCTCGGGGTAGCGGTCGAGCTTGCGGCGCAGGGTCGCGATCGAAGACGGCTCGCCGTCGGGTCCGCCGAGGCGCATCGAGCAGACGAAGGCGACTGGCCTGGGCTCGCGGCCGACTACCTCGGCCAGTCCCCTGCCCGCCTGGCGCAGGGCCAGATCGAGCGCCGCCGACTCGAAGGCCCATCGGCGGTAGAGGCGGGAGACGCCGCGCTGCGGCTCGGCCGGGAAGGCGTTCAGCTCCCCCATGAGCTCGCAAAACTCACCCAAGGTCGAGAAACCGGTCAGGTCGAGCGTCGGTCCGGCGTCTTGGAGCGCGATGTGGTCGACGGCGTCGTAGGTGACGTCCTCGCCGAGCCCGTCCTCGCCGTTGCCCCACATGTGGATCACCGTCGAGAGACGTTCGAAGGCCGGGAGGTGCAGCTCCAGCGGTTCGAGCTCGTAGCCCTCGATCTCGAGGGGCAGGTCGGCAAGGGCGTCGAAGGTGGCCATCCGCTGTGGCAGCCTAACGAGGGTGAAGCACACGGCCGAGGGTTACTGGCTCGACGAGGCTCCGGCGGTGGAGGAGCTGTCGGCGCTGGACGGGGAGCGAAGCGCCGACGTCGTGGTGGTCGGTGGCGGCTACACCGGCATGTGGGCGGCGTGGCACCTGAAGCAGCTGGAGCCCGAGGCTGAGGTGGTGCTGCTTGAGGCGGGTCGGTGCGGGCACGGGCCGAGCGGGCGCAACGGCGGCTTCTGCAACGAGATGTGGTTCTCGCTGCCCAACATGCGCGAGCGGTGGGGGGACGGGCAGGCTCTAGCCGTGGCCCGGGCGGCCGCGGGCGCCGTCGACGGCATCGAGGCGTTCTGCGCGAACGAGGGGGTCGACGCGTGGTTCAGGCGCGGGGGCTACCTGCAGGTGTCGACCGCCGGGGCGCACGACGGTGTCTGGGCAGAGGCGCTCAGCGCCTGCGAGGAGCTCGGCGCCAGCGACGCGATCCAGCCGCTCGATGCCGGGCAGGTGGCCGCGCGTTGTGAGTCTCCGGCTTTCCGCGCCGGCGCCTATTACCCCGGCGCCGCGACCGTGCAGCCGGCGCGGCTGGCGTTCGGCCTGCGCGAGCGCCTTCGGGCCCACGGAATCGAGGTGTGCGAGCGCTCGCCGGTCGAGTGGGTGGCCGGCTTGCCGGACGGGGTCGAGGCGAGGACGGCCAGCGGGGTCGTCCGGGCGCGCAGCGCGGTGCTCGCCGTCGGAGCGGCGGCGACTGCGCCGCAAGGCCCGCTGCGCGGCCGCATGACCGTCGCCTCCTCTCACATCGTCCTCACCGAGCCGGTTCCCGAGCTGCTCGAGGAGGTTGGCTGGACGGGGGGCGAGTGCATCACCGACAGCCGCGCCCTGATCGACTACTTCCGCACCACGCCGGACGGTCGCATCGCCTTCGGCTGGGGCGGCGGCCGGATCGCGATGGGTGCGCGACTGCATGGCTACTCGGAGCTGGACGCGGGCGTCGTCTCGCAGGCGGCCGCTCATCTCTGGGACTACTTTCCCGGACTCAAGAGGCGCGCGCTGACACATGCCTGGGGAGGACCGATCGACGCCTCGCCGACCCACCTCCCGCTCGTCCTGCCCCTTCGCGGTGGCCGCGCCTTCGCCGCCGCCGGCTTCACCGGCAACGGGGTCGGCCCCTCCCACATGGTCGGACGCACCCTCGCATCCCTGGCCCTCGACCGGCGCGACGAGCCCTCCCGCCTCGCCTTCGTCGACCCCTCGCCGACGCGGATGCCGCCGGAGCCCTTCAGCTGGGTCGGCGGCGAACTGATCCGCGCGGGCATCATGCGCAAGGAGGCCGCCGAGCTCACCGGCCGCTCACCGTCCCTCGTCAGCTCACTTCTCGCCCGCGTCCCTCGGCTCATCGGGTTTCATATCGGCCGCTGAACGGTGACTTCGTGGTTAGGGATACATATGTATCCCTAACCACGAAGTCACCAGCGGCTGGTGACGACCTTCTCCCGCGTGTAGAAGCGGACGGCGTCGGTGCCGTTCGCGTGCAGGTCGCCGTCGATCGAGTCCTTCCAGCCCGAGAAGGGGAACCAGGCGACAGGAGCCGGAACGCCGACGTTGACGCCGAGCATGCCCGCTTCCGCCTCGTAGCGGTAGCGCCGGGCCGCCGCGCCCGAGCGGGTGAAGATCGCGCCCGCGTTGCCGTAGCGCGAGCCGTTGAGGAAGTCGAGAGCCGCGTCGAGATCGTCGACCTCGACCACGGTGAGCAGTGGACCGAAGAGCTCGTCGCGGGCGAGCTCGCACTCAGGGTCGTCGGCGATTGCGATGGTCGGCCCGAGAAGCGTCCCGGCGGCGCCCCCCTCCCCGCGGCCGTCGAGAAGCAATTCGGCGCCATCTCCCTGTGCCCGTTCGATTGCGTCGGCCACCTTGTCCCGCGCCGCGGAGGCCACCATCGGGCAGACGTCGGTCGCCGGGTCCTCGCCGGGGCCGACCGTCAGCTCGGAGGCGTGACCGACGAGCGCCCCCCGGACCTCGGCGCGGCGCGCTTCGTCGCCGACGACCACGCAGACCGAGCCCGCCAGGCAGCGCTGACCGGCGGCCCCGAAGGCGGAGCCCATGATCGCCGGCATCGCCTCGTCGAGGTCGGCGTCTGGCATGACCACGAGGGAGTTCTTGGCGCCGCCCAGAGCCTGCACCCGCTTGCCGGTGCGCACCGCCCCTTCGGCGACGATTCGGGCGGTCTCGGCGCGGCCGACGAAGGAGACCGCGTCGATGCCGGGATCCTCGAGGATCGCCGTTACGGCCTCACGGCCGCCGTGAACGAGGTTGACGACCCCGGCTGGGATCTCTTCGATCGCGTCGATCGTCTCCATGATCAGGGCCGCTGGGCGCGGGTCCTGCTCGGAGGGCTTGAGGATGAACGAGTTGCCGCAGGCGATCGCGAAGGGGAGGAACCAGAGCGGGATCATCGCCGGGAAATTGAACGGCGTGATCGCGGCGACGACGCCGACCGGCTGGCGCACGAGCTCGACGTCTACGCCGGCGGCGACGCCCTCCAGCAGCTCGCCCTTGAGCAGGTGCGGAATCGCGGCCGCCGCCTCGACCGACTCGATCCCGCGACCGACCTCGCCGTCGGCGTCCTCGAGGGTCTTGCCCATGTCGGCGGTGACGAGGGCGACGAGCTCCTGGCGCCGGCGGATCAGCTCCTCGCGCAGGGCGAGCACCGCACGGGCGCGGCGCTGGGGCGGCACGTCGCGCCACTCGCGCTGTACCGCTCGCGCCGCTGCCACCGCCTCGCGCACCTCGTCCGCGCCGGAGAGCGGCACCTGCGCCACGACCTCGCCCGAGACGGGGTCGACGTCCTCCACCGTCTCGACCCTGTCCGCGCTCCTCCACTCGCCTCCGATGTAGTTGTCCAACGCCCGACCTCCCCGCCGACGGGCCGATTTCCCTCTGTATAGAGACATTTCAGTCCCGTCGGCGGTCGCTTTGGCGGTCATGTCGCGACGGCGGCGCCCGGCATCGGAATGGGCGCGCCCTCTTGCTCGGGCCGCACCGAGGCCATCTTTTCGGCGCGGCGCTGCTGCCAGAGGACGAGCGAGACGGCGACCGCGATCAGCCCGAACAGCATCGTCGCCAGCACGTTCACCTGGACCGGGACCCCGCGCAGGCTCACTCCGTACACGTAGAGCGGGAAGGTCACGGTCGTGCCCGAGTTGAAGTTGGAGATGACGAAGTCGTCGATCGAGAGCGAGAAGGCGAGCAGCGCGGCGGCCATGATGCCCGGCGCAAGCAGGGGCAGGGTGACGGTGCGGAAGGTGGCGAGCGGCGTCGCGCCGAGGTCGGCGGCAGCCTCCTCGAGGTGGCGGTCGAAGCCGATCAGCCGCGAGCGCACGACGACGACGACGAAGCTGATCGAGAACATCACGTGGGCGATCAGCAGCGTGCCGAAGCCGAGCGCGAACGAGTAGTAGATGAACATCGAGAGCAGCGAGGCGCCGATCACCACCTCCGGCGTCGCCATCGGGATCACGATCAGCAGGTTGGTCAGCCGCCTGCCGCGGAACCTGTGTCGGACCAGGGCGATCGCCATCAGCGTCCCGATCACGGTCGAGATCGCGGTCGCCAGGACGGCCAGCCGCAGGCTGGTGAAGAGCGCTTCGTTCAGGTCGGGGAGCGAGAAGGCGCTGCGCCAGTACTCGGTCGTGAAGCCGTTGTCGAGACCGAAGGTGAGTTTCCCCTTCGGGGTGGCGCCGAAGGAGAAGACGGCGATGACGACGATCGGGATCAACATGTAGGCGACGGCGAGGCCCGCGTAGATCGGCAGCGCGTTGCGCCGCAGCCACGCCCAGGCACGGGACGGGAATGCCATCAGGCGGACTCCTCCTCGTCGCCCATGAAGGCGCCGGTGCCGGCGAAGCGGATGTAAACCATGACGATGGCGAGAATCAGCGCCATCATCAGGAAGGAGAGCGCCGCGGCCTCGGGGTAGTTGCGCTGGTTCAGGTAGAGCGACTGGATCACGTTGCCGACCATCGCCTGGCCGGTGCCGCCGAGGATCTGGGCGTTGACGTAGTCGCCGAAGGCGGGGATGAAGGTGAGCAGGACGCCGGCGACGATCCCCGGCATCGTCAGCGGCAGGGTCACCTTTAGGAACGCCTGCCGCGAGGAGGAGTAGAGGTCCTTGGCCGCCTCGATCAGGCGCAGGTCGAGCCGCTCCAGGTTGGCGTAGAGCGGCAGGATCATGAAGGGCAGGAAGTTGTAGGTGAGGCCGGCGATCACCGCGCCCGAGGTCGCCAGGACGCGGCCGTCGGGGGGGACGAGCGAGAGCGTCTGCAGGACGCTGACCACCGGGCTCGAGTCGCTGAGGATCGTCTTCCAGGCGATCGTGCGGATCAGGTAGGTGGTGAAGAAGGGCGCGATCACCGCGAACAGCAGCAACGCTTTGTAACGACCGGCGCGGAAGGCGATCGCGTAGGCGAGCGGGTAGGCGATCAGCAGGGCCAGCAGCGTCGCCGTGCCGGCGTAGTAAAAGGAGCGAACGATCTGCTCGGTGTGGCCGGAGAGGGAGTCGGGGAAATTCGACCAGGCCCAGTCGAAGGTGTAGCCGCTGATCAGCGAGCCCGAGCGCAGCGCCAGTTCGCCCATGAAATACATCGGCACGACGAAGAAGACGACGAGCCAGAGCAGGCCCGGCGCCAACAGCCAGTACGGGACAAGACGCCCCCTCCAGGTCACTCGATCACCCGGTCAGGACTTCCTGCCAGGCCTCGTTGACCCGTTCCAGTTCCGGCGGCGTGTTCTGGCCCGTGCAGTTGCGGGTGAACTGTTCGGTCGGGAAGACGATCTCGCTTTCCGCCAGTTCCGACCCCCGTTTTTCGAGCAGCTCCTTCACGCCTTTCACGGGCGAGATGTATTCGACGTATTCGGTGATGTCGACCGCCACGTCGGGCCGGTAGACGAAGTTCATCCAGGCGAGTGCCGCCGCGGTGTTGGGAGCGCCCACCGGGATCACCATGTTTTCCATCCACTGCGTGCAACCCTCGGTCGGCATCCGCCATTCGGCGTTCGGGTTTTCGATCAGCGAGGCGTCGCCGGACCAGCCGATCGCCGCGACGATGTTGCCGGCGGTCAGGTCCTCGGTGTACTCGTTGCCGGTGAAGCGGCGGATCTGCCCCGAGTCGGCGGCGTCGCCCAGTTTTTCGATCGCGTGGAGCCACTGGTCGGCGCTCGCCTTCGCCGGGTCGACGCCTTCGGCGAGCATCACCAGCGCCGGCGTTTCCCGCAGTTCGTCCAGCATCGTCACCTTGCCCTTGTATTTCGGGTCGAAGAGGTCGTTCACCGAGTGGATGTCGGGCGCCTTGGAGGTGTCGACCCAGATCCCGGTCATCCCACCCTGCCATGGCACCGAGAACTTGCGTTCCGGGTCGAAGCCGGGGCTCTCGAGACTGGGCAGGAGGGTCTTGAAGACCGTCGGCAGGTCGGCATGGTCGATTTCCTGCAGGTAGCCGAGGTCGTACATCTGCTTCGCCATGTAGTCGGCGACGACGAAGATGCTGCGCCCGCCCGATTCGCCCTGTTCGAGCTGGGGCTGGAGCTTGCCGAAGAAGCCGTCGTTGGAGTTGATGTCCTCGATGTAGTCGACCTTTACGCCGGTTTCTTTTTCGAACTCGGCGACGGTCCCGTTCTTGCCGGGGTCGATGTAGCCGGGCCAGTTGGAGATCGTCAGCTTGCCGCTCGCCGCACCCCCCTCCGCCGTCGACACTTCGTCGCTGTTGCCGCCGCCGACCGTGTCGCCGCCGCAGGCCGCCAATCCCATCGCCAAGACGACGACGGCGACGGTGGTTGCGAGCGCCAGAGCCCGCCGGTCCTCATGCCTTGTTCCAATCTTCATCTCACTCACCTTTTCTCAGTGGCTCCAGCGCTTCGGTTTCAGTGTTCCCGCCTTCTGTCCCATTCGAACCCGAGTCGGCTGCCGCGGGCGACTCCCGCACGACGTGCATGTGCTCGGGCTCCCAGCTCAGCGCCACGCGCGCGCCTCCGCCCGGCAACCGTTGGCGCTCCGCCTCGCTGGCGTTGGGAACGAGCACCGTCATCCGCACTCCTTCGCCCAGGTCGACGGCGATCTGGGTTGCGGTGCCGAGGTAGATCGAGCTTTCGACCAGGCCCACGACCTGCGGCTGGCCGTTCGCGCTCGACGGCGGCGCCTCCCCGTCCAGCGGCTCGATCTGGAGCTTCTCCGGCCGCACCACCGCGTGGCAGCGCTCGCCCGCGGCGAAGCCGTCGGTCTGCGCCCGCACCTTGGGCCCCTGGTCGAGTTTGACCTCCCCGGCGCCGGCGACGAGCGCCGGCATCAGGTTGGAGACGCCGATGAAGCTGGCGACGAAGGTCGTCGCGGGCCGGTTGTAGACCTGCTCGGGGGTGTCGACCTGCTCGACGCGGCCGTGGTTCATCACCGCGATCCGGTCGCTCATCGTCAGCGCCTCCTCCTGGTCGTGGGTGACGTAGACGAAGGTGATCCCGACCTCGCGCTGGATTCGCTTCAGCTCGACCTGGAGCCCCTTGCGCAGCTTCAGGTCGAGGGCGCCCAGCGGCTCGTCGAGCAGCAGCACCTTGGGCAGATTGACCAACGCCCGCGCCAGCGCCACCCGTTGCTGCATGCCGCCGGAGAGCTGCGCCGGCCGGCGCTTCGCCTCCCTGGCAAGACCGACCCGCTCCAGCTCCGCCGAGACCCGCTGCCGTATCTCGGCCTTCGGCACGCGCTTGCGCTTCAGTCCGAAGGCGACGTTGTCCTCGACGCTGAGGTGGGGGAAAAGGGCGTAGCTCTGGAAGACGGTGTTCGTCGGGCGGCGATGGGGCGGCTCGCCGGCGACGTCGGCGCCCTCGATACGGATCTCGCCCTCGCTCGGCTGCTCGAAGCCGGCGATCATCCGCAGCGTCGTCGTCTTGCCGCAGCCGCTCGGCCCGAGCAGGGTGAAGAACTCGCCGCTCGCCAGCTCGAGGCTGAGGTCGTCGACGGCGAGGAGCGCGTCGAAGCGCTTGCTCACCCCGAGCAGCTCGACGCTCGAGCTGGCGGTCGCGACTGTCTCCTGACCGCTGTCCATAGTGACCGTTTGAAGGTAGGCCCCCCATCCGCTCTGCACAAGGGGCGAATACCCCAAAGGTGGCCCTTTACCTTATACATTTGGTACAAGAGTTTTGCCCGGACTTGACCCAATGCACATTGCAGAAGGTTGAACATCGCTCTACCGTTATCCACATCGTCGTAGAAGCAAAGGAGAGCCGGAATGGCCGTAGCCTCACAGGGCGATAGGGTCGACACCAGCCTGCAGCAGTTGGCCATGCGCCACCTCTGGATGCACTTCTCTCGCATGGGGTCATATGGCCCGGATCACGAGATCCCGATCATCACCAGGGCCGACGGCTGCTACGTCTACGACGATCGCGGCAAGCGCTACCTCGACGGCCTCTCGGGCCTCTTCTGCGTCAACGCCGGCCACGGCCGCACCGAGCTGGGCGAGGCCGCGGCGCGCCAGGTCGAGGAGCTCGACTTCTACACGCTGTGGAGCTACGCGCATCCGCGGGCGATCGAGCTCGCGGCGCGGATCGCCTCGCTGGCGCCCGGCGACCTCAACCGCGTCTTCTTCACATCCGGCGGCTCGGAGGCCGTCGAGTCGGCGCTGAAGCTGGCTCGCAACTACCACCGCCTGCTCGGCAAAGGCCAGAAGCACAAGGTGATCGCCCGCGAGATCGCCTATCACGGCACCACCCTTGGGGCGCTCTCCGCCACCGGCATCACCGAGCTGCGCTCGCAGTTCGAGCCGCTGACGCCGGGCGGCTGCCACGTCCCCAACACGAACGTCTACCGCTGGCCCGAGGACCGCCATCCGCTCTGGGCGGCGACCGCGATCGAGGAGCGGATCCAGTTCGAGGGACCGGAGACGGTCGCGGCGGTGATCCTCGAGCCGGTCCAGAACGCGGGCGGCTGCTTCGTTCCTCCTGAGGGCTACTTCCAGCGCGTGCGCGAGATCTGCGACCGCTACGACGTGCTGATGATCTCCGACGAGGTGATCTGCGCCTGGGGCCGGCTCGGCCACTACTTCGGCTGCGAACGCTTCGGCTACGTGCCCGACATCGTCACCGTCGCCAAGGCGCTGACCTCCGCCTACGCCCCGATGGGAGCCGTGATCGCCTCCGACACGATCGCCGCGCCCTTCATGGAGGGCGACGCCTCCTTCGCCCACGGCTTCACCTTTGCCGGCCATCCGCTCGCCGCGGCGGTGGCGATGGCCAACCTCGATATCTATGAGCGCGAGGACCTCTGCGGGCACGTGCTCGAAAAGGAGCACGAGTTCCGGCAGATGCTGGAGACCCTGCACGAGCTGCCGATCGTCGGCGACGTGCGCGGGGCCGGCTACTTCCAGGCGATCGAGCTGGTCAAAGACAAGGAGACGAAGGAAGGCTTCAGCGACAGGGAGTCCGAGGACCTCCTGCGCGGCTTCCTGTCCGGCGAGCTTTACGCCAAGGGCCTGATCTGCCGCGCCGACGACCGCGGCGACCCGGTGGTCCAGCTGGCGCCGCCGCTGATCGCCGACAGCGAGCAGTTCGAGGAAATCCACGACGTGCTCCACGACGTTCTCGGCCGAGCCTGGCAGCGGGTCCGAGGGTAGGCGCGCGCATGCTCACCGTCCAAAGCCTGCTCGACGAGCTCGACCTCGGCCTGGCGACCGGCAGCTCGGCTGCCGAAGCGCCGGTGCGCTGGGTGCACATCTCCGAGCTGGAGGACCCGACCCCGTGGCTCTCCGGCGGCGAGCTGATGCTGACCACAGGGATCCCGCTGGACACGGCGGCCAAGCAGCGCGCCTTCGTGCGCCTGCTCGCCGACCATAACCTCGCCGGGCTCGGCTTCGGCACCGGCTTCAGTCACGACAAAATGCCGAAAGCGCTGGTCGACGAGGCGGAGAAACGCGACTTTCCGCTCTTCGAGGTTCCCTACTCGACGCCGTTCATCGCGATCACGGAGAAGGCGTTCGCCCGCCTCGTCAACGAGCAGTACGAGGTCCTGCAGCGCGGCATCGCCGTGCAGCGCCGGCTCGAGCGCCTCGTCCTCGAAGAGCGCGGCCTGGAGGAGATCGTGGCGACGATCGCCTCGGCGATCGGCGGGACGGTTGCGATTCTCGGCGGGCGCGGCGAGCGCCTCGCCGGCCGCGCCTTCCGCCGCCAGCTCTCGGCCGAGGCCGTGAACGCGATTCGCGAGGAAGCGCTCGGCCACACCGCCGACGGCCATCCCTTCGTGCCATCGCACTCGGCGGTCGCGGGGCGCGCCCTGGCCCATCCGGTGATCTCGCCTGGCGGCGGCCCGCCGCAGGCGTGGGTGGTGATGGTCCGCGACTCAGGTGGGCTTGGCGACTTCGAGCGGCTGATCCTGCAGCAGGCAGTCGCCGTGGTCGCGCTTGAGCTGATGCGGCGGCGAGTCGCCCGCGAGACCGAGCGACGGCTCGCAGGCGACGTACTCGCCGGCGCCCTCGGCGGCCGCCTTGAGCCGTCTGAGCTGCGGCGCCGCCTCGAGCCCTTCGGGATCGGCGACGAAGCGGCCGTGCTGGTCTTCGCCCTCGACGATCCCGCCGCCGCCGAGGGCGCGCTGGAGAGAGCGCTCGCCGCCGACGCCTGCCCGGCTGTGGTGGCCCCTCACGCAAGCGGCCGCCGCGAGCTGCTCTGCGCGGTCGTCGACGCCGCCGACCGCGACCCGGTCGACCTCGCCGCCGACGCGCGCAAGGCGCTGGTCAAGGAGCGCGGGGCGGTGCGCGCCGCGGCGAGCCGGCCGGCGCCGCCCGAGAACCTGCGCCACTCGTTCCACGAGGCGCGCTGCGCTCTGGAGGCGACCGCGCTCAACAACGGCTCGGCCCCCGAGGTCGCGTCCTGGCGGGACCTCGGCGCCTTCACCCTGCTGCTCTCGATCCAGGACGACGACGCGCTGCAGCTCTACTGCGACAGCGTGCTGGGCCCGATCGAGGAGGGCGATGCGGAGTACGGGGGCGAGCTGCTGCGATCGCTCGAGGCCTTCATCGAGCAGAACGGCCAGTGGGAGAAAGCCGCCCGGGAGGTCTACTGCCACCGCCACACGCTGCGCTACCGGATGCGCAAAGTCGAAGAGCTGACCGGCCGCGACCTCTCGCGGGCCCACGACCGGATCGAGTTCTGGCTGGCGCTGCGGGCGAGAGAGCTGGTTTCGTGAGGATCGGGATTCCGAAAGAGATCAAGGACGACGAGTACCGGGTCGCGATCACGCCGGCCGGGGTGCGGGAAATGGTCGAGCACGGCCACGAGGTCCTGATCGAGGCCGGGGCCGGGGAGGGAAGCGCGATCGCCGACGGTGACTTCGAGGCGCAGGGCGCGCGGCTGGCGGCCGACGCCGAGACGATCTTCGGCGAGTCCGAGATGGTGATCAAGGTCAAGGAGCCGCAGTCCGTCGAGGTAGAGATGCTGCGGCCCGGCCAGTTGCTGTTCACCTACCTGCATCTGGCGCCCGACCCGGAACTGACTCAGGGCTTGCGCGGCTCCGGCGCCACCTGCATCGCCTACGAGACCGTCGAGGACGCCCGCGGGCGCCTGCCGCTGCTGGCGCCGATGAGCGAGATCGCCGGCAAGATCGCCACCCAGGCCGGCGCCTTCATGCTGGAGAAGCCGCTTGGGGGCCGCGGCATCCTGCTCGGCGGGGTACCCGGCGTCGCCGCCGCCAATGTGATGGTGATCGGCGGCGGGGTCGTCGGCATGAACGCGGCCTTCATCGCGATCGGGATGGAGGCCGACGTCTTCGTCTTCGACAAGTCGATCGACCGGCTGCGCGAGCTCGAGACCGCCTTCGGCGGGCGCTGCTCGACCGTCTACTCGACGACCCTCTCGATCGAAGAGATGCTGCCGCGGGCCGATCTGGTGATCGGGGCCGTGCTCGTCCACGGCGCCCGCGCGCCGTCCGTCGTTCGGCGCGAGCAGCTTGCGCTGATGAAGCCCGGCGCGGTGCTCGTCGACGTCGCGATCGACCAGGGCGGCTGCTTTGAGACTTCGCGGCCGACGACCCACCGCGACCCGACCTTCGAGGTCGACGGCATCACCCACTACTGCGTGGCCAACATGCCCGGCGCGGTGCCGATCACCTCGACCCACGCCTTGACCAACGCGACGCTTCCCTACGCGATGGCGCTGGCCGACGATGGGGTCGCCGGGGCGATCCGGCGCGACCCGGGGCTGCGTCCCGGGGTGAACGTCGCCGCCGGGGAGGTCACCCACCCGGCGGTCGCCGAAGGCGTAGGCATGCACTGCGTCCCGGTCGAGGAGGCACTGGGCCTTGACCCACCCGCCCGCGGCGGACGCGGGAGCGAGCGAGCAAGATCTCCGGTAATTATTGGTGCGAGCGAGCGGGAGCAGAGCACGCGGGCGGAACATTGATGAAGACCAAGCTGAAGAACTTCATCGGCGGCAAGGCCGTCGACCCGGCGGAGGGGAAGACCGAGGAGGTGATCAACCCGGCGACCGGCGAGGCGATCGCCGAGGCGCCGCTCTCGACCAAGCCCGACGTCGACGCCGCCGTCGCCGCGGCCAAGGAGGCGTTCCCGGCCTGGGCCGCGACACCCCCCGGGGAACGCGCCCGCGCCCTGTTGCGCATGGCTGACCTGATCGAGGAGCGCGGCGAGGAGATCGCCGACCTCGAGGCCGCCGACGCGGGCAAGCCGCGCAGGGCCGTGCTGGAGGACGAGGTCCCGGTGATGGCCGACAACCTGCGCTTCTTCGCCGGCGCCGCGCGCACGATGGAGGGTCGCGCCGCGGGCGAGTACATGGAGGCGCGCACCTCGTTCGTCCGCCGCGAGCCGGTCGGCGTCGTCGGCCAGATCACGCCCTGGAACTACCCGCTGATGATGGCGATCTGGAAGATCGGCCCGGCGCTGGCAGCAGGCAACGCGATCGTGCTCAAGCCGGCCGAGACGACGCCTCTGACGACCCTGCTCTTTGCCGAGTGGTGCTCTGAGATCCTGCCGGCGGGTGTCTTCAACGCGATCGGGGGCCACGGCGAGCCGACCGGCGCGGAGCTCGTCACCCATCCCGACGTGGGCATGGTCTGCCTCACCGGTTCCCCGCCGACCGGCAGGTGGATCGCGAAAGCCGCCGCCGACACGCTCAAGCGGGTTCACTTGGAGCTGGGCGGCAAGGCTCCTGTCGTGATCTTCGACGACGCCGATATGGAGGCGGCGATGGAGACGATCGCCGGGACCGGTTACTACAACGCCGGCCAGGATTGCACCGCCGCCACCCGTGTGCTCGCCGCGAAAGGCGTTTACGACGACGTCGTCAACGGGCTCGCCGAGGAAGCCCGCGGCCTGGTGCTGGGCGACACGATGTCCGCCGACACGACGCTGGGCCCGCTCAACTCCGCTCGCCAGCGCGAGCGGGTCGAGGGCTTCCTCGAGCGCCGCCCCGGCAGCGCCGAGATCGTCACCGGCGGGAGCCAGCCCGACCTCCCCGGCTTCTTCCTCGAGCCGGCGGTCGTCGCCGGCCTCAAGCAGGAGGACGAGATGATCCAGAACGAGATCTTCGGGCCGGTGATCACGGTCCAGCCCTTCAGTGACGAGGAGAAGGCGATCGAGTGGGCCAACGGCACCCGCTACGGCCTCGCCTCTTCGGTCTGGACGCGTGACGTCGGCCGGGCGATGAGGGTCGCCAACGCGCTCGAGTTCGGCTGCGTATGGGTCAACGACCACATCCCGCTGGTCTCGGAGATGCCGCACGGAGGCTTCAAGCAGTCCGGCTACGGCAAGGACCTCTCCGTCTATGCGCTCGAGGACTTCACCGAGATCAAGCACGTAATGGTGAATCTCGAATAGAGCCCCCGCGGCGGCAGTTACGATCGCGGCTCGATGAAGGCATTCGCAGGGGCGGTTCTGGCCGCTGTCCTCTTCCTCGGCGCCGGTCCGGGCTACAACGAAACGGTCGAAGAACCGCCGCGTTGCCATGGCCGACAGGCGAAGACAATCGGCAGCGAAGGCGACGACGTGATCCACGGAACGCCGGGGAGGGACGTGATCTGGGGCGGCGGAGGCGATGACGAGATCTTCGGCTCGCTGGGCAACGACCTGATTTGCGGGGGACCGGGCGCCGACCTCGTCCACGGCGGCCGCGGCAACGATCTGATCGACGGCGGCGCCGGCGACGGCGACCGGGTGATCGGGGACCTGGGCGACGACAAGGTCCTGGGCGGCACGGGCGACGACGACGAAGTCGCGGGCAGCCTCGGCATCGACACGCTGAGCGGCGGTCCGGGCGACTTCGACCTGGCCCATGGCGACTACGGCTACGACCGCATGGACGGCGGATCCGGCAAGGGCGACATCGCATCCTTCGCCACCGACGTGGGCGCCGGGCGTGACGGCGGCGTCAAGGTTTCCCTTGCAAAGCACAGGGCCCGCGGCGACGGCCACGATCGGCTCTTCCGCTTCGAGAGCCTCGAGGGCTCCGCCTTCGACGACATCCTCGTCGGCAACGGGCAGGCGAACGTGATCGACGGGGGGCCGGGCAACGACGTCCTGCGCGGCGGCGGCGGCCGCGACGAGCTGCGCGGCGGTCAGGGAGGCGACAAGTGCAACGGAGCGAAAGGGCGCACCGTCTCGTGCGGGCCCGAACGGAAGCTGAAAGCCTCGGCTTACGTCGAACTCGATCCGGCGCCGGGGGGCGGAGGCGGTCTGCAGATCGTCGGCGGCTCGGGCCCCGACCATTTCGTCGTCTCGTTCGAAGAATCGACCTCGACCTTCCAGATCGGGGCGAGGAAGGGCATCGCGATCGGCGCTGGGTGCGGGCGAAGCGGCCCGACGCAGGTGAGCTGCCCGACCGAAGGCCCGGCCCGCTGGATCACAGCCGACCTCGGACCGGGCAACGACAGCCTCGTTGTAAAGGGGTCCCTGGAGGGCGCCCAGAACGTGCGCATCGCCGGCGGCTTCGGCGCCGACACGATCAAAGGCGGGCCCGAGGACGATCTGATTGAGGGCGGCTTCGGCGCCGACCGTCTCTACGGCGGCGACGGCGCCGACGGGCTGATCGGCAGCACGCCGGGGCCGACCTGGCTTTACGGCGAAGGGGGCGGAGACCTCCTCGCCGCCGGCGGCGGCTGCGCCGGCGGGGCGCTGGTCGGCGGGCCGGGGCAGGACGACGCTTCCTTCGCCGAGACGCCCGCGCACCCCGGGATCCTGCATGTCTCCTTTCCCGCCCACGCCGCCTGGATCGACGCCATTCCCCGCTGCCACAGAGTTCACCTGTCGGCGACGGACGAGGACATGGAGGGCTCCTTCGACAACGACGTGCTCGTCGGCGACGCCCGTCCCAACGCGATCCTGGGCCAGCCGGGAGAAGACGCCTTCTACGGCGGCGGCGGCGAAGACGTGATCGACGCCCGCGACGGCGTCCGCGACGACTCGATCCAGTGCGGTCGCGGGAGGGCGCCGAAACCGGGCCGGCCCGTGCGCGGCAAGCCCAGCGGCCGGGCGCTGACCGATCTCTTCGACCCCGCGCCGGAGCTTTGCGCGCTGTCGAAGCACGGGCATCCCGTCGACGGTCTCGGCAAGGCTGCCGAAAACTGACTCCGATCAGCGGCCGCGCCCGTCGCCGTTGGCGATCGCGCACGCTTCCTCCACGCCGATGAACGGCGCCAGCGTCACATATGTGGCCAGGGGCGCGAGCTCCTGGAGGTGCGCGACGGCGTCGCGGCGGACCTGTTCGTAGATCAACGAGTAGATCGCCCCGGCGATCGCCTCGCCGGCGATCGGGCTGACGTTTGGGTTCGCCCGGTAGCCGGGCACCAGCAGCGCTTCCATGCCCTCGATCACCTGGTCGCGGCGTTCGAGCACCCGGTGCCCGGCCGCGTAGACGTCGATCGCGCCGAGCTTCGTGAAGTCCGGCTCGGCGGAGCAAAAGGCGAACATCGCCCCGAAGGCGCCGCGGACGGCGTGCGCCCAGTCGTTGGCGCGGCGGAAGGCGGGCAGGGTGGTGGCGAGCATCTGAGCGGAGCCGCTGTCGACGGCGGCGAGCATCGCCTCCTCCTTGTCGGCGAAATGGGAGTAGAAGGTGGAGAGGGAGATGGAGGCGCGTGAGGCGACGTCGTTGACCGTCATCGCCGGATAGCCTTTTTCGGCGACCACGGACGCCAGGGCGCGGATGATGCGCTCGGCCGGGTCGTAGGCGCCGCGGTCGACGGCATGCGGCGGGCGGTTGCGTGGGCGGCGCAGCGGCTCCGGGGGCGGCGAGTAGGAGAGGGCCCAGTTCCACATCTGCGGGATGAGGTCGATGAGCTCGCCCTCCTCGCCCCGGTAGAGCCGGGTGTGGATGATCTTGCGCAGGCCGCCGATCAGAGCGCGCACCAGCTCGGGCGGCAGCGGCTCCCGGCCCGGTATCCGCTCCACCGTCTCAGCGACGAAAGCCTGGAAGTCGTCCGCCTTGCTGTCGATCGCCTCGACTGCCCGCGGCCCCGCCGCATAGACCTCGACGAAGCAGAGGCGCGCGGCCGGAGCCTGGTCGACGATCATCCTGACCAGGCTCTCGAAGGCCTGGCTCACGCGCTCTTCGGTGGGAGAAGCCGCACCCCGGCTGACCGCCGCAGTGATCGCTGGGGCGACGAATTCGCCGAGCGCGGCAAGCAGACAGTCTTCCTTGTCGTCGAAATGCTCGTAGAAGGCGCTGCGCGAGACGCCGGAGAGCTCGAGCAGATCGGCGACTCGCGCCGCCTCGTACCCCTTCTCAGCCACCACCGCGACCAGGGCGGCGAAGAGCCTTTCGCGCTGGTTTCGAGCCACCTCGTCGTGCGGCAAGCGTTGGCCGGGCCTCAGTTTTCGCTCGCGCAACGTCCTTGCGTCGCCCCAAGGAGTTCTCACCGGCGGCTCGGGCGCACCATGCTCCTGCATGTCGGTCAGTCCATGCGTCAAGCTCGGCCTCGCTCGCATAGTACGTTCGATTCTCTGTGACGGCAAGGCTTGGGCTTAAAGATTTGCCATTCCGTAGGTAATTCTCGCCGCTTACGCATACGTTGTTTTCCAGGCAAGGCCAGCAGGGTTGATTTGCGCGTAAGAACGTGTTTGTATACGCACGTGACTGACATCCAGCAGACCACGCTTCTGTCGGAGGTCGTCGCGCCTCGCGGGGAACAGCCGCTTGCGCGGACACGTGGCCCGTTCGGCACGCCCCCCGGTCGGCAACTGATCTCCAGGGAGTTTGTCCTGCACCACCAGCGGACGCGGATCGTCCATGCCCTGGCCGAGGAGGTGGTCGACAAGGGCTACCGGGACGTCACCGTGGCCGGCATCGTCAAGCGAGCCGGCGTGGCCCGGAACACGTTCTATGACAGCTTCGCCAACAAGGAAGAGTGCTTCCTTGCGGCCTCCGACCTGGCCGGCGAGGAAGCGATGCGGCGCATCGCCGACGCGGTGCGGGCCGCTCCGCCCGGTTGGCCGGAGCGGATTCGCGCGGGCATGACGGCGCTGCTGTCATTTGCCGCGAGCGAGTCGGCGCTGGCGCGCGTCTTCGTCGTCGAGTCGCTCTCCGCGGGGCCGGCCGCGGCCGAACGCTACGAGCGCACGGTGCGGGCCGTCGTGCCCTTCTTGCGCCTCGGGCGGCGCTGCGCCAAGCAGGGCGACAGCCTGCCCGCCACGTTGGAGGAGACGATCGTCGGCGGGGTGTTCTGGGTTGTCTATCAGCGGATCGTCACCGGGCGTCCCGAGGAGCTCAAGGGGCTCCTGCCCGAGATCGTCGAGTTCATGCTGACGCCATATATGGGCGTGGCCAAGGCGCGTCGAATCGCCTCGCCCGTGCCTGCGTGATCTAGATGGTCGAGTCCACGGCCCCGCACACCTGGATGACGCGCCCAGTCACACGCGGTCGTGGAATCAACCATCTAGGCTGCTTGACATGACCTCCATCCCAAGCGAGGACGAGGCGGCGGCGATCGCGGCGGCGGTCGAGCGGTTCGTGGCCGAAGCCTCGGGCGGCGTTGGGGAGGAGCGGTCAGCGATTTCGCCCTGGCGGCGCGCGGCGCTGCTGGAGGGCGTCAGCGCAAAGGCCGGAGTGGTGGAGCGAGAAGGAGGAAGCAAATGGCTGTCGTGAAGATCATCGAGCTGGTCGGCAGCTCGAAGACGTCCACCGACGACGCGGCAAGGCAGGCGCTTGCCCAGGCGCAGGGCACGCTGCGCAACATCCGCGCGGTGGACATCGTCTCGACTGGGATCAGGGGCGAGAACCTGGACGAGTATCGCGCGCATGTTCGGGTCGCGTTCCTGATCGAGGGCACGGAGATCGACTGACGGCATTTCTGGGAAGGGGCCGAGTACCTCTCGCCCGGACAAACGGCGCGCTAATTAGCGCGCCGTTTTGAGTATCCGCCCGTTCGAGAGGCACTCGGCCCCTTCTCGCAAGCGCCGTCAGCGAGTGCGCGGGCTGAAGCCGTCCGCGAGTCGCGGGCTCGGTTGGCTAGATTTCTCTGAAGATGAGCTCGGAGCCGAGAGAAGTCAATCGCGCGGAAGCGCAGGAGCTGATTGCGAACGGGGCGCAGCTGGTCGACGTGCGGGCGGAGCATGAGTGGGAGGCGGGACGAATCGCTGGTGCGGCTCATATTCCCCTCGCTGAGCTGTCGGAGCGGGCGGGGGAGATCGACAAGGAGCGGCCGGTGGTGCTGTATTGCCGTGGCGGCAACCGGTCGACGATGGCGACCGAGGCGCTGGCCGAGGCCGGCTATGACGCGGTCAAGCTGGGTGAGGGGATCGTCGGCTGGGCCGGGGAGGGCCTGCCGCTCGAGCCCGAGGACGGCACGGTCGCCGAGTCGGGCGAAGCGGCGTCGATCCTCGACGCCCGCAAGGGCAACTGGCGTCCCACCTACTCCTAGCGCGTTCTACGCGCGTCATTTGTTGCTGAAAAGTTTCATTTTGTGCGCCATGCGTGCGTCCGCAACGTTTAGGCTGCAATCATGGAGGCGATGAGGAACAACTGGACCGACGACCGGTTGGACGATTTTGCCGGGCAGGTCTGGCGGCGCTTCGACGAGGTCGACCGGCGCTTCGACCGGTTGGAGGACAAGCTCGACGCCCGCTTCGACAAGCTCGACGCCCGCTTCGACAAGGTCGACGCCCGCTTCGAACGCATCGATGAGCGTTTCGAAGGCCTCCACTTCATGATGCACAGGACCATGATCCAGTTGAGCTACGTGTTGGCCGGAACGCTAGCTCTTGGTTTCCTCAGCATCATCGCCACCCAGCTCTTCCTCGTATAAATACCCAAATCCCTGTCAGGTTTTGCTATTTTCTGGCTGTGGAGGTCGTCGTAGATCAGCAGAAGGAGCAGCGGGGCAAAGGCCGCGTCGGGACGCTGGAGAACCCGGAGACCTACGCCAACGTCCCGGGCCACATCATCCCGATCCTCGAGCGCGAGTTCGACGACTTCGACAACGAGGCGGGGAAGTTCCTGGGCGGCGAGACCCCGGAAGACCAGTTCATCGGCTTCCGCCTCAAGCAGGGCGTCTACGGCCAGCGCCAGGCCGACGTGCAGATGATCCGCGTCAAGCTGCCGTTCGGCGGCGTCACGCCGGAGCAGATGGAGGCCTTCGCCAGCGTCGTCGAGAAGTACGCGCCGCTCAACAAGGGACACATCACGACGCGGCAGAACATCCAGATCCACCACATCCCCCTGCGCGACGCCGCCGCGGCGATTCGCGAGCTCTCCGACGCCGGCCTCTCTTCGCGCGAGGGCTGCGGCAACACGATCCGCAACGTGACCGGCGACCCCTGGGCCGGCGTCGCCGCCGACGAGGTATTCGATCCGACGCCATACGCCGGCGCCTACGTCCGCTACTTCGTCCGCCATCCGACGACGCAGCTGATGCCGCGCAAGATCAAGACCTCCTTCACCGGCTCGGACGCCGACCGCGCGATCAGCGGCATCCACGACATCGCCTTCCTCAGCCGCGAACGCGACGGCGTGCGCGGCTTCGAGATCCGCGTCGGCGGCGGCACCTCGATCATGGCCCGCGTCGCTCCGACCCTCTACGAGTTCGTCGAGGCCGACAACGGCGAGTACCTCAAGGTCGCCGAGGCCTCGCTGCGCATCTTCGACCGCCAGGAGTGGCTGCGCGTCAACCGCGCCCGTGCCCGGATCAAGGTGCTGATCGACAAGATCGGCATCGACGCCTTTCGCGAGCAGGTCGAGGAGGAGCTGCAGGGCGACTGGGCGCGGGAGCGCGAGTTCGAGGTCGAGCGCCTGCGCTACGACCACGACGAGGAGGAGCACGCGCCGGCCCCGCCCGCCAACGTCGCCTCGCCCAACGGCGATCGCACCGCCTTCGACCGCTTCGTCGAAGCCAACGTCCAGGCGCAGCGCCAGGAGGGCTTCTCGACCGTGGAGGTGAAGGTCGAGCGCGGCGACCTGACGCCGGAGCAGTTCCGCGGCCTCGCCGCCCTGATGCGCGAGTTCACCGGCGGCTACGCGCGCAGCACGGTGCAGCAGAACCTGGTGCTGCGCTGGGTGCGCGACGAGACGCTCTACGACGTTTGGCAGCGGCTCGGCGATCTCGGCCTCGACGAGCCGGGCCCGCGCGAGATCACCGACGTGGTCAGCTGCCCCGGCACCGACAGCTGCAAGCTCGGCATCACCAGCTCGATGGGCCTCAACCGCGCGATCAAGGAGCGCCTGCAGTCGATGCAGATCGACGATCCGTCGACGAAGCGGATTCACGTCAAGATGAGCGGCTGCCCGAACGGCTGCAGCCAGCACCACATCGCCAACATCGGCTTCTACGGCGCCTCGCTGAAAGTCGGCGATCGTCAGGTACCTGCCTACATCCCGCACGTCGGCGGCAAATACGAGGACGGCGAGGTGATCTTCGGAACGCGGCTGAAGTCGCGCCTTCCGGCGAAGCGCGTGCCCGAGGCGGTCGAGCGCTGGGTGCGTCTCTATGAGGCCGAGCGCGCCGCCGCCGACGAGGAGTTCAACGCCTTCGCCGAGCGGGTGGGCGCCGTCCGCTTCGAAGAGGAGGTCAAGGAGCTGACGCTCCCGGTCGAGTTCAGCCTCGAGACCATGCAGCAGTTCATCGACTGGAACCGCTCCAGCCCGTACAAAGTCGAGCGCGGCGAGGGCGAGTGCGCGATATGAGTGCGAAGCGCGAGGCTTTGTCATGAACCCGATCGCCGAGCCGCCGACCATCTCGGACCCCGAGGCGATCGCCGCCGAGCTCGAGGGCCGCACGGCCCAGCAGGCGATCGAGTGGATGTTCGAGACCTTCGGCGCCAGCCACTACATCGCTTGCTCGTTCCAGAAAACGAGCTCGGTGACGGCGCACATGGCATCGCGGATCAATCCGGACGCCCGCTTCTTCTACCTCGACACGGATGTCCTCTTCCCCGAGAGTTACGAGACCCGCGACCGGCTCGCCGAGCACCTCGGCGTCGAGTTCGACCGCTTTCACAACCTGACCCTGGAGGAGCAGGCCGCCAAGCACGGCGACGAGCTGTGGAATCGCGACCCGGACGCCTGCTGCGGGCTGCGCAAGGTCGAGCCGATGCGCCGCGCGCTCGCTTCCGTAGACTGCTGGCTCGCCGGCGTCCGCCGCGAGGACTCAGCAAGTCGCGCCAAGACCCCGAAGTTCGGCTGGGACAAGCGCTTCGAGCTGTGGAAGCTCAATCCCCTCGCGGACTGGACCGAGCGCGACGTCTGGAACTACATCCATGAGCACAGCCTCCCGTACAACCCGCTGCACGATCGCGGCTACCCGTCGATCGGCTGCACCCACTGCACGAAGCCGGTCGTCGAGGGCGGCGGCCCGCGCGACGGTCGCTGGGCGGGGCTCGAAAAGTCCGAGTGCGGGATCAATTAGCGCGACCTGCGCCTGAGATAGACCCTTCGTAACCTCCCCCGACCGATTGGTGAGATTCAACGCATGAGCGAGACGATGACCGAGCTTTCCCTGACACTTTCTGAGCGCCACACGGCCGACTTCGAGATGATCGGCAACGGCGGCTTCGCGCCGCTGACCGGCTTCCAGGGCTCCGCCGACTGGCAGCGGGTATGCGACGAGATGCGCACCGCGGCCGGCGACTACTGGCCGATCCCGATCACCCTGGCGACCGACCTGCAGTGCGAGGCCGGCGACGTCGTCGCGCTCTCCAGCGACGAAGGCAAGCCTCTGGGCCGGATCACTGTCGAGGAGGTCTTCGAGCGCGACGTGCGCGAGGAGGCCGAGAAGGTCTACGGGACGACCGACGAGGCGCACCCCGGCGTCGCCGCGATCTACGAGGAGGGCGCCCGCTGCATCGCCGGCCCGATCGAGGTCGACGCGCTGCCGGACCACGAGGAGGCGTTCATGCGCCGCTACAAGACGCCGGCCGAGCACAAGGCCGACTTCGAGGCGCGCGGCTGGAAGAAGATCGTCGCCTTCCAGACCCGTAACCCGATCCACCGCGCCCACGAGTACCTGACCAAGGCGGCGCTGGAGACCTGCGACGGGCTCTTCATCCACCCCCTGATCGGCAAGACGAAGGCCGGCGACATCCCCGCCGACGTGCGGATGCGCTGCTACGAGGTGCTGATGGAGAACTACTACCC
>Ga0068867_100000248_pt1 | contig 35579 bp, 35 predicted proteins | sample KBSMisM32_FD_65649 | JGI IMG/M metagenome (GOLD analysis project Ga0068867, IMG submission 65649) | Miscanthus rhizosphere microbial communities from Kellogg Biological Station, Michigan, USA - KBS Miscanthus M3-2 | ecosystem: Host-associated > Plants > Roots > Rhizosphere > Soil ...
ACAAACCACTCGTGCTTCACCTCGGCCGGTTTGGCACTGAAGGTTTTCATGAGTGACTCTCTGCGAACGGCGCGCCGCTTCGCGCCGGAAACCAGGCGATGAGCCGCGTCGACCGTCGGGGCGCTGCTTGTGGCTGCAGCCTCCCGGCGATGCCTGGGACACGGATCCGCCAGCGGGGAAAGCCGCGCAGTATAGCCGAGCGCCCCAGGCCGCTTGCTGGCGGTAGAGGGTGCCGCGCCTGGTGCTGGCTTGCTTGGGTTGAATAGAATCAGGGTAAACCCTATATCACCTCCATGGCCCAACCCGAACCCACGTCCCCCCATCGCACAACGCACTGGGTGCCGATCCGCTCCCTGGCGCCGCGCCACCGCGACCGCATCGTCAGACACCTGCTGGAGTTGCCGGAGCACGACCGCTACCTGCGCTTCGGCTATGTCGCCTCCGACGAGCAGGTGATCCGGTACGTGCAGCAGATCGACTTCGAGCACGACGAGGTGCTGGGCATCTTCAATCGACGCCTGCGCCTGGTGGCGATGGCGCACCTCGCTCATCTGCGCGATGCCGACAGCGCGAGCACCTCGTGTGCCGAGTTCGGTGTCTCGGTGGCCGCACACGCCCGCGGGCGCGGTTACGGCCGGCGCCTGTTCGAGCTGGCCGCCCTGCACGCACGCAACCGCGGCGTGCAGACCCTGCTGATCCACGCACTGAGCGAGAACGCGCCGATGCTGCGCATCGCGCGCCACGCCGGCGCACAGGTGGTGCGCGACGGCGGCGAATCGCAGGCGCTGCTGCGGTTGCCCGCCGACACGTTGGCGTCACAGGTCGAGCAGATCGTCGAGAGCGGAGCCGCCGAATGGGACTACCGCTTCAAGCGCCACGCGCAGCGCATGGCGCGGCTGAAAGAGGTGCTGTCCGCCCTGGCCCAGACTGGCCATCCTGGCGCCCCAGCGGCCGACGAACCGCTCGCCTGACGCGCCGCCGCCTCGTCGACCCGCACAGCACGCAAGCACGGGGTCATCGACGCGCGGCCAGCGGTTAACATGGGCGTCAACATGCAGCAGACGCTTCCCTGGATCGTGGCGCTGGTGGCCGTCGCGGTGCTGGCACCCGCGGTCGTGTGGTTTGCGTTGCGGCCGCGCGTGCCGAAGGCGACGCCGCTGCCGACCGAGTGGAACCTGTCAGCCCGTCCGGTGTTTAGCACCGACGAGCGGCGCGTGTACCGCCAGTTGCGCGAGGCGCTGCCGCACCACATCGTGCTGTCCAAGCTGCCGCTGGTGCGCTTCTGCCAACCCACCGACCCGCAGGAAGTGCGCTTCTGGTACGAACTGTTGGGCGCCATCCACGTCACCTTCGCGGTGTGCAGTGCCAACGGTCGCGTGCTGGCCGCGATCGACCTCGACACCGACCGCGGCAACTCGCGGCGCGTGATGCAGATCAAGCAGGCGGTGCTGGCCGCCTGCCGCGTGCGCTACCTGCGTTGCCCTGTCGACCACATGCCTTCGATTCCAGAGCTGCAGCTGCTGGTTCCACAGAGCGCCGCGTCGACGCGCGGCCCGCAGCCGGCAGCACCGCCTGCGCATCCGCGGCGCGAAGTGGCCAGCGTCACAGCGACGCCGAGCCGCCGGCGCGACCGTGCCACGCTGTGGCAGGACTCGAACTTCTTCCAAGACTCGTTCTTCGCGCCCGACAACCGCAGCGACACGCCGGGCAGCGAGTTCGGCGCGCTCGGCGGCAACAGCCGCCCGGGGGTCGAAGTGCATGAGGGTCCGCCAACCGAGCCGCCCACCGAGCCGCCGCCCGAGGGGGGCGCGGTGGTGGTCGACCCGCCGGCACGGGTGTCGTCGGCCACACGGCACTGACACCGTCGCGCGCCTCGATACGATGCGGCCATGTCGGCCGCGCATCCATATGAACGCCTGACGCCGCAGCGCGTGCTCGACGCACTGCAGGGTGTCGGCCTGTTCGGGGACGGTCGGCTCTTGCAGCTGAACTCGTATGAGAACCGCGTGTTCCAGGCGATGCTGGAGGATGGCTCCGCGGTGGTGGCCAAGTTCTATCGCCCCGGCCGCTGGAGCGACGCGCAGATCCTCGAGGAGCATCACTTCGCGCTGCAGCTGGCCGAGCAGGAGATTCCGGTCATCGCGCCGCTGCCGTTGCGCCCCGATGCGACGTCGCCGTTGCCGGAGCTGAGCTGCACCGGTGAGCCGCCGACGTTGGCCTGCTGGAGCGAGGAGGGTGCAGCGTTCCGGCTCGGCGTTTACGCGCGGCGGTCCGGACACGGACCGGAGCTCGACGACCCCGCGGTGCTCTCATGGCTCGGGCGCTTCTTGGGACGCATGCATGCGGTGGGCGCACGGGAACCCTTTCAGGCGCGACGCCGCCTCGACGCCGCCACTTACGGACATCAGCCGCTGCAGCGTCTGCTCGATGGCGAGCTGATCACGCCGGCGCAACGGCCCGGGTTCGAGGCCACTGCGCGTGCAGCGCTTACCCTCGTCGACGGCGCGTTTGTCAGCGTCGGCGCCTGGACGCCGCTGCGCCTGCACGGTGACTTTCACCCCGGCAACATCCTGTGGCGTGACGAAGGGCCGCACATTGTCGACCTCGATGATTGCTGCAGCGGCCCCGCGGTCCAAGACCTGTGGATGCTGCTGTCGGGAGCACCGCACGAGATGCGCAGCCAGCTGCTGCACGTGCTGGATGGCTATGCCGCGTTCATGCGCTTCGACGCGCGCGAGCTGGCGCTGATCGAGCCGCTGCGCACGCTGCGCATGCTGCATCACAGCGCCTGGCTCGCCGAACGCTGGAGCGATCCGGCGTTTCCGGCTGCGTTCCCGTGGTTCGGCAGCGCGGCCTACTGGTCGCAGCAGACCCAGGCGCTGCGCGAGCAGATCGACACGATGCAGGACTCCTCGCTCACGCTGTGACGCCTGCGCTTCAGGCCGTCGCGCCCGACAGCAGGCGCGTCACCCGCTGCACGTAGTCGGCTGGATTCTCCAGCTGGCCCCCTTCGGCCAGCCATGCCTGGTCGAACACGATGTGCGCCAGATCGTCGAACGGGGCCGCGTCGCTGTGCAGGCGCTGGATCAGCGCGTGCTGCGGATTGATCTCGAGGATGGGCTTGGCCTTCGGCGCGTCCTGACCGGCCTGCTTGAGCAGCCGTGCCAGGTGCGCACTCATGTCGCCTTCCTCGACCACCAGGCAGGCCGGCGAGTCGACCAGCCGCGTCGTGACGCGCACATCCTTGGCACGGTCCTTCAGTGCGGCCTTCAGCTTCTCGAGCAGCGGCTTGGCCTGTTCGGCCGCGGCATCCGCTTGCTTCTTTTCCTCCTCGTCCTGCAGCTGACCGAGGTCGATCGCACCCTTGGCGACGCTTTGCAGCGCGTGCCCCTCGAACTCGTACAGATGCGACAGCATCCATTCATCGACGCGGTCGGTGAGCAGCAGCACCTCGATGCCCTTCTTGCGAAAAATCTCCAGCTGCGGGCTCGACTTGGCGGCCTGCACGCTGTCGGCGGTGACGTAGTAGATCGGCTGCTGGCCTTCCTTCATGCGCTTGACGTAGTCGGCCAAAGAGACGCCCTCGTCCGCGTGGGTCGATGCGAAGCGCAGCAACTTCGCGAGCCGTTCGCGGTTGGCAAAGTCCTCGCCGACGCCTTCCTTCATCACGGCGCCGAACTCGCCCCAGAACTTTTGGTACTTGGCCTTGTCGTCGGCGCTCTCGCTGTCGGCCAATGACTCCAGCATCGACAACACGCGCTTGGTGCAGCCCTCGCGGATCGCCTTCACGTCGCGGCTCTCCTGCAGCAGCTCGCGGCTCACGTTCAGGGGCAGGTCGCTCGAATCGACCACCCCCTTGACGAAGCGCAGGTACACCGGCATCAGCGCCTCGGCATCGTCCATGATGAACACGCGCTTCACGTACAGCTTGACGCCGCCGCGCTTCTCGCGATTCCACAGATCGAACGGCGCCTTGGCGGGGATGTACAGCAGCTGCGTGTACTCGCTGCGCCCTTCGACGCGGTTGTGCGTGTACGCCAGCGGCGGCTCGGAGTCGAAGGCAATCTGCTTGTAGAACTCCTGATACTGCGCGTCGGTGATGTCGCTCTTCGGGCGCGTCCACAGCGCGGCGGCTTTGTTGACGGTCTCCCACTCGTCGGTGGGCACCTGCTCTTTCTTGTCCTCGTCCCACTTCTCCTTCTTCATCAGGATCGGTAGCGAGATGTGGTCGGAGTAGCGCGAGATGATCGACTTCAGCTTCCACGGCCGCACGAAGTCGTCCTCGCCGTCGCGCAGGTGCAGGATCACGTCGGTGCCGCGCTGCGCGCGGTCGATCGCCTCGACCTCGAAGTCACCGATGCCCTCGCTGCTCCAGCGCACCCCCTGCCCCGGCGACAAGCCGGCGCGCCGCGTCTCCACGGTGATGCGGTCGGCCACGATGAAGCCCGAATAGAAGCCGACGCCGAACTGACCGATCAGGTTGGCGTCCTTCTTCTGCTCGCCTTCGAGCTTGGCCACGAACTCGCGCGTGCCGCTCTTGGCGATGGTGCCGAGGTGCTCGATCGCCTCGTCGCGGCTCATGCCGATGCCGTTGTCGCGGATGGTCAGCGTCTGGGCCTGCGCGTCGTACAGCACGCGCACTTCGAGGTTCGGGCTGTCCTCGTACAACGCCGCGTCGTCGAGCGCCTCGAAGCGCAGCTTGTCGCAGGCGTCCGACGCGTTGGAGATCAGTTCGCGCAGGAAGATTTCCTTGTTCGAGTACAGCGAATGCGTGACCAGGTGCAGGATCTGCTTGACCTCGGCCTGGAAGGAATGGGTCTGTTTGCTCATGACGGGTCTGACAAGGGTTGAACGGGCTCGCTCGCGGCGATCCGGCGCGGCATGTGGGGCTGCGGCCCAGCTCTTCAAGGGCAAAACCACGCAAGACCTGCGCCGGCGCAAGTTTGTCTCGCGTTGCGGCCGGCGGGCATGCAAGATGCCCCCGCCCTCGCTTCGGCCGTCTGGCCAACACCCCGTCGACCGTGTACCAGCAACTGATCGATTGGTTCGTCAACGTGCTGCGGGCCCCGCTGGCCGGGTTGCGCGGCGCCGACCCGGTACTCGGGCTGGCCCTGGTGGTGCTGGCCGCCCTGGTGCTGGCCAGCGCGCTGCACCGGCGCCTGCGGCTGCCGCGCCTGCTCGGCTACCTGCTGGTGGGCGCGATCGCCAGCCCGGCGCTGCTCGGCCTGTTGCAGCGCACCGACATCGACCCCTGGAAGCCGCTGATCGACCTGGCGGTGGCGGCCCTCGTGTTCGAGCTCGGCACGCGGTTGCGGCCGCGTTGGCTGGTGGACAACCCGTGGCTGGCCGCGTGCAGCGCGCTCGAGGCCGCGGCCGCCGGCGGCGCGGTGTGGCTTGCGCTGGTTGCGCTCGGGGCGCCGTCGCCGAGCGCGGCCGCTGCCGCCGCGCTGGCCGCTGCGACGTCACCGGTCATCACGATGGCGACGTTCCTCGAGGCGCGACCGCGCGGCCAGGTGGCCGAGCGGCTGCTGATGCTGAGCGCGATCAACAGCGCGCTGGCGATCCTGGCGGTCAAGCTCTGGCCGGTGCTGGCGCACACGAAGGGACTCTCGGGCCCTGACCCGCTGGCATTGCTGGCCAACGCCAGCATCGTGATCTTCGGCTCGCTGCTGCTCGGGCTGGCGTGCGGCGTGCTGATCGACCGTCTGGGCCGCCTGCACGACGAACCGGCGACCATGCCGGTGCTGCAACTCGCGCTCGTGATCCTGGCTGCGCTGCTGGCCATCGCATGGGGCTTGTCACCGTTCATTGCGCTGCTGGTGGCGGGCATGACGGCGCGCTCTCGCATGCGGCATCGCCTGATGGTGCAGCCCTACCTGGGCAGCGCCGGCGCCGCGCTGACGGTGATGCTGTTCGTCAGCTTCGGTGTGCTGTCGACGCTGCAGGACTGGCGCGCGCTGTGGCCGTGGGTGCTGGCGATCGTGCTGGCGCGTCTGATCGGCAAGGGCATCGCGATCTTCGCCACCGCGCGGCCGAGCGGCTTGTCCTGGCGCCAGGCCACTGCACTGACGCTGGCGTTGCAGCCGATGAGCAGCCTGTCGGTGTTGCTGGTGGCCGATTCGTTCGGTTGGCGCACGCAGCTGCCCGGCGCCGAACCGGCGGTGATCCAGGCGCTGCTGATCGCCACCACGCTGATGCAGCTGAGCGGGCCGCTGTGGACCCTGTGGCCCTTGAGGCGCATCGTCGACGAGACTGGCGACGATGACGACAACCCGGTCGAACGCTAGCACCATGGCACTGGAAGCCTTCACGTCCTCGCAACCGCTCACGTTGGGCGTCGAGCTCGAGCTGCAGCTGCTCGACACGCACGACTTCGACCTCACCCCGCGCTCGGAAGACCTGCTGCGCGAGCTCGTGGGCCACAGCGGCGCGTGGGACGTCAAGCCCGAGATCACGCGCAGCATGATCGAGATCGGCACCTCGATCCAGCGCGCCTTCGCGCCGCTGCGCGACGAGCTGCGCGACCTGCGTGCCCAGATGTCGCGTGCCGCGCGCAAGCTCAACATCGCGATCTCGGGCGGCGGCACGCACGCCTACCAGCACTGGAGCGAGCAGCGCATCTTTCCGACCGAGCGCTTTCGCTACATCAGCGAGCTGTACGGCTACCTGGCCAAGCAGTTCACGGTGTTCGGCCAGCATGTTCACGTCGGCGTCGCCAACGGCGACGAGGCGTTGTGGCTGCTGCACGCGCTGTCGCGCTACGTGCCGCACTTCATCGCACTGGCCGCGTCGTCACCGTACGTGCAGGGCGTCGACACCGGCTTTCACTCGGCGCGCCTGAACTCGGTGTTCGCGTTCCCGCTGTCGGGCCGCGCGCCGTTCGTGCTGACGTGGGATGCGTTCGGCCAGTTCTTCGACAAGATGACCAGCACCGGCGTCGTGCAATCGATGAAGGATTTCTACTGGGACATCCGCCCGAAGCCCGAGTACGGCACGATCGAGCTGCGCGTGTGCGACACGCCGCTGCAGGTGGACAAGGCGGCCGCGCTCGCGTGCTACTTGCAGAGCCTGTGCCGACACTTGCGCGAAGAGCGCCCGTTCGAGCCGGCCGAGGACGATTACCTGGTCTACACCTTCAACCGCTTCCAGGCCTGCCGCTTCGGGCTCGACGGCGAGATCGTCGACCCCAAGACCAAGCAGCGCAGCAAGCTGCGCGACGACATCATCCGCACGCTGGCGCGCATCGAGCCGCACGCGCTCGACCTGCAGGCACTGGACGCCTGCAACCTGGTGCGCGAGTCGCTCACCGAAGGCAACGATGCCACCTGGTTGCGCCAGCAGCGGCGCGAGCATCCACCGATGGCTGCGCTGGTGGAGACTGCCGCGGCGCGCTGGATGACCTGAGCGCTACAGGTCGGTGCGCAGCCGCCACAGCTCGGGGAACAGCGTCACGTCGAGCATCTTGCGCAGGTAGCCCACGCCGCTGGTGCCACCGGTGCCGCGCTTGAAGCCGATCACGCGCTCGACGGTGGTCACGTGGCGAAAGCGCCAGAGACGAAACGCGTCCTCCAGGTCGACCAGCTCCTCGCCGAGCTGGTAGAGATCCCAGCGCGCAGCGGGGTCGCGATAGACCACCAGCCACGCCTGCTCGACTTGCTCGTCGGCCGCGTACGGCGCAGTCCAGTCGCGCTGCACGCGGCTCGCCGGCACCGGCAGGCCGCGCCGCGCCAGCAGACGCAGCGACTCGTCGTACAGCGACGGCGCGCGCCACGCCGCGTCGACCAGAGCAAAACGCTCGGCGTGCTGTTCGTGCACCTTCAGCATCGCCGGATTCTTGTTGCCCATCATGAATTCGATGCAGCGGTACTGCCAGCTCTGAAAGCCGCTGCTCGAGCTGAGATAAGGACGGATCGCCGAGTACTCGGGTGGCGTCATCGTGCTCAGCACGTCCCATGCGTGCACCAGCTGCTCCATGATGCGGCTGACGCGAGCCAGCATCTTGAACGCCGGCGCCAAGTCGTCGGCCGCGATCGAAGCCACCGCGGCGCGCAGCTCGTGCAGCATCAGCTTCATCCACAGCTCGCTGGTCTGGTGCTGCACGATGAACAGCATCTCGTTGTGGTCGGGCGACAGCGGGTGCTGCGCGTTGAGCACCGCATCGAGGTGCAGGTAATCGCCGTAGGTCATGTCGGCGTCGGCGTGACCCTGCGCAGCGTGATCGGGGATGGTGGTCATGGCGCCGGCTCCTGTCTCATCGTGCGGGACTGCGCCGCACTGTAGCGGGCGCGTGACTGCAGCCGCGACCCGCCGGTGTGGCGCGGCTTGCTATGCTTTGCGCGGCATGGCCGTCGAACCCGCTTCGTTGTCGCGCCCGTTCGGCGTTGTCTCGGCGTGGTGGCAGCGGGCCGCCGCGACGGTGCACGCGCGCACCGCGCACCTGCCGCCGACCACGCGCGCAATGTTGTGGGCGGTGGCGGCCGGGTCGTTCTTCTCGTTGCTCAACGCGCTGATGCGCGCGCTGGCACTGACCATCGACCCTTTCCAGGCGCAGTTCCTGCGCTACTTCTTCGGGCTGCTCGTGCTGCTGCCGATCGTGCTGCATCACGGGTTCGCCGCCTACCGACCGCGGCACATCGGTGGCCAATTCTTGCGCGGCGCTGCGCACACGGTCGGGTTGTGCCTGTGGTTCAGCGCGCTGCCGCAGATACCGCTGGCCGACACGACGGCGATCGGCTTCACCGGCCCGATCTTCATCCTGATCGGCGCCAAGCTGGCGTTCGCGGAGCCGATGCGCTGGGAGCGCTGGGTCGCCACGCTCGCCGGACTGGCCGGCGTGCTGATCGTCGTGTGGCCGAAGCTGTCGGCCAGTGCGGGGCTGTACCACCTGGTGATGCTGGCATCGGCGCCGGTGTTCGCCGCGTCGTTCCTGATCACCAAGGCGCTGACGCGCTACGAGACCACCGGCACGATCCTGGTCTGGCAATCGATCAGCGTGGCCACGCTGAGCCTGCCGCTGGCGCTGCTCGCGTGGCGGCCGCTCGGCGCCTGGCAATGGGCGGGCTTCGCACTGAGCGGGGTGCTCGGCAGCGCGGGCCACTACTGCCTGACGCGCTCGTTCACGCGCGCCGACATCTCGGCCACCCAATCGGCGAAGTTCCTCGACCTCGTCTGGGCGGCGCTCCTCGGGTTCGTGCTGTTCGCCGACGTGCCGAGCACGACCACGCTGATGGGCGGGGCGCTGATCTGCGCGGCCACCGTGTGGCTGGCGCGTCGCGAGTCGCATGGCGGGAGCCAGCGCGAACCCGCCTGAGGGCACCGGCATCGTTCGACGCTTCTATTGCTCCAGGCGCAGCACCTCGATCTGTTCCGGCACGGTCTCGAACGTCCCCGTGCCGGCCGGCATCTGCATCAGCGGCTTCGCGTCGGCATCGAGCAGCCACACGCTCGGGTACACCAGCAGACGCTCGCGCTCGTCACCGATGCTGCGCTGGAAGGCCTTGTAGGGCTGGCTCGATTGCCCGACGCGGAAGTACAGCCGCTCGGCCGTTACAGACAACGCGCTGCGCAAGTCCACCACCAGGTAGGGCGCGAAGTGCGGCACCAGTGCGTCGGAGTTGGCGCCCAGAAACGCCTCGTAGCGACGGCAGTAGGGGCAGTCGCTGGCCCCGAGGTAGACGTACAGGCGCTTGTGCTCGCGCCGCGCGCGTGCCAGCGCGGCGCTCAAGTCGAACTCGTGGCGCTGCGGCAACCCGGTGGGCTGTACGACGATGGGCGCATAGGCCGGCGGCAGCCCGGTGGCGTGGGCGCGCTCGACCACGACCGCGGCCGATGCCCAGACCGCAAGGAGGATCAGCGGACGCCAGCGCACGATCGCACGTCACTGCCAGTGGACGTCGAGCGAACCGACGTAATGCCCGTCCTTGGAGTCTTCGACCTCGGCCTTGAGCAGCCCCTCGGCATGCGGCACGAAGTTGAAGCGCAGCGCCGGGTTCTCGCTGATCGAGAAATCGAGCTCGGCGTCGAGCACCTTCTCGCCGTCATACGTGACCTTGATCGTCCGGACGAAATGCGGCGGGATGTACATCACCGTCACATGGTTGAGCTCGAATCCGGTGTCGTTGGGATGCACCACCTGCACCTGAGCGGCCGTCGGCGCATTCAGGTGCAACCCGGCAGGCAGCTTGAGCACCGTCTTGCCGATGTTGTGCAACTGGTCGCGGTTGGGCGGTGCCGAGCAGCCGCCGGACACCTTGACGTAGCGCGAATCCATGTGCAGCTCGCCGTTGGACATTTCCGCGATGACGCGGATGTGGCTGTACTCGTCCACCCGCAGCCGCGTTTCGAGATCGGCCTGGCCCACCAGTGGCGTCAGCTCGATCACGGCGGCCACCGGCGATGGGTTCTTGTCGACCAGCAGCACCATCTTCTTCACGTACAGGTCGGGCAACTGCGGCTGCTGCGACACGATCTTCACCGGCACCGACGCCCCATAGGCGGCCCTCAACGGCACGATCAATTGCACGCGGCTGCGCGAGGTGTCGATCGGCCGCGTACCGAACAGTTTCCCGCGCAGCTGCTCCCATTCCGCGGACGAGTCGGTGTGCGCAGCCGGCGCCGGCAGGCCACCCTCGGCGGCGCGCGACCACGTGCTCGCGCCGCCGAGCAGCAGCGTCAAGGCCAGAGCCAACAGGCCATTGAGTCGGTCGCGCATGCGCTCACTCCGTGTTGTGCTTGCTCGCGCGCCGACCTACTTGTAGAGCAGCTCGCGTTCGAGGCGAATGTAGACGATCGAGGCGTTGCGGCGATGGATCGTGTCGTACTGGTCCCACGCCGCGAAGTCGGGCAAGCCCGCTGCCTCGGGTGCCTCGGACAAGCTGGCACCGGCGTTGAGAAGCTCGGTCACGCGGCTCTGCAGGTCCGACAGATAGCGTGCCATCGCCCCGATGGACGCCGCCGTGGTGACGCCGCCATGCCCGGGCACGATGCGGCGCACCGGCAGGTCACGCAGGCGCGCCAGGGCGTTGCGCCAACCGACGAGGTCACTGTCCTGCACATCGGGAATGCGGTGGTCGTCGAGCAGGCCACCGGCGAACAGCACGCCACTGGATTCGTCGAGCACCGCCACGTCACCCGGCCCGCTGCTGTGGCCGAGGTAGATCACCCGCACCGACCGGCCCCACTGGCTCAGTCCGTGCGTCTGATCGAACACTTGATCGGGCTCGAACATCGTCGTGCCCGCCATCGCCTCGTCGCCCAGCGCCAGCTTCAGGTTCTTCAGGCAGTTCTCACAGCGGGCCGTCATCAGCGAGGCGGCCTCGCGGTGCATGCGAATCGGGATGCCGCGCTCGCGAAATGCATTGGCGCCGAACAAGAACTCCGGTTGCACGTGCGTGACCAACGCCAGCCGGACCGGCTGGTCGGTGGTCTGCGCAATGCGCGCCAACAAGGCCCGGCCATGCCGGTACGACGTTCCGGTGTCGATGGCGATCACGCCGCCGTCGCCGACGATGAAGCCCGAATTGCCGATGCGCCCGCCGTTCGCCGGCTCGGCAAGGCCGCCGCTGCCGCGCACCATGAAGACGCCCGGTGCCAGCTCGATGGCCGCCGGCGCATCGTCGCCGGCCGTCGCCGTGGCCGCGCAGGCGAAGGCGACGGCGATCGCGCACACGATCGCCAGCGCGAGGCCGACGCGGCGCGCTGGCTGCGCCGACTGCGCGGACGCCTCCGCTGTCACGGCGACGCGCGGTAGGCCAGGGTCTGCTGGAACCGGAGTTCGTTGGAGTCGACGACCACGGCCTCCATCGTGCCGCCATCGTCGCGCGGCACGAAGTAGAAGCGCAGGTTCGGGTTCTCGCTGATCGAAAAGTCGAGATCGGCCGACAGCACCTGGCGCCCGCCGACGCTCACGTCGATGCGGCGCACGAAGTGCGGCGGCGTGTATTGCCGCGACAGTTGATCCATCACGAGGCCCGAGTCGTTCGGATGGCTGATCATCAGCTGCGCCAGCACGGGCGTGCCCGGTGCACCCGCCTCTTGCACGCGCAAGCGCATCTGGCCGAGCGTCGCTCTGGCCGCCAGCGCATCCTTGCCCGGCGGCGCCGAGCAGCCACCCGCTGCCTTGACGAAGCGAGTCGCCATGTAGAGCCGGCCGTCGTTGGTTTCGGCGATCGCGCGCACGAACGTGTACTCGTCGATCCGCACACGGGTCTCGATGTCGGCGCGCCCGCTGTCGAGCGTGTAGGTGAAGATCGCCGCCACCGGCGACGGGTTGTTGTCGATGATCAGGTGCACCTGCTTGATGTAGCGCTCGGGCCGCTGCTCGAAGCGCGCCCGAATGACGATCGGCACGATGGCCGCGTCTTCGGCGCGGGCGGGTGCCTCCAGCGCGATCACTTCGCCGGCGTTGCTGTTCGGCGTGCGCCCCTTGAACAACCCGGCACGCACCTGCTGCCAGCGCGGACTGGCTTCCGGATCGTCGCCGCTCTTGAGCTGCGCCCGGGCCGCCGTGCCTGTCAGCGAAGCGCCGCTCAACGCGAGCACGCGGCGCCGTGACATGAACAAGCGTCTGATCATCGATGGCTCCTCGGTGCCGAACAGCGGACCGCGCCGGTGCTCGGATTGTCTGCCTGTTCGGCTCATCGCGCCCACTCCAGCTCGGCGTACGCCGCCGTGACATTGCGGCGATGGAACTCCTGCGTCAGCAACCAGCCTTCGGGCGACGCGTCGCCGAGCCGGGCCACGGTCTCCGACAGGCTCAAGCCATCGCGCAAGGCCCGGCGAACATCACGTTCCAGCCCAGCCAGGTACGCATCGGTGGGGTCCAACCCTGCCGGCCAGTCGGTGATCACCGGGCCGTGGCCGGGCACGGCGCGGGCGGCTGGCACGGTGCGCAACTCGCGCAGCACGGTGCGCCAGCCGAGCAATTTGCCATCGAGCACTGGCAGGTGGCCCACGAACGCCAGGTCACCGAGCCACAAGGTGTCGCTCGTGCGGTCGAGCACCGTGAGGTCGCTGTCGGTGTGCGCGGTGGGCCAGGCGCGCAGGGCCAGCGTGCGGCCTCCGAGGTCCAGCTCGAGGCGGTCCGGCACCGCGATGCCTGGTGCGGTCACGCGTGCCGCCACGTCGGCAGAGGCAAAGTCGCGTTGCATTGCGCGCAGGTAGTAGGGCGCACGCGCCGCCAGCGAGGCGCTCAGCCGCGCGTGGCCCACCACCTGCGGCCCTGCGCGCGGCGCGTTGGCGTCGGCCAACGCATCGTTGCCCATCAGGTGATCGGGGTGCACATGGGTCGCGATCACGTAGCACACCGGCAACGCGCTGACGCTGCGGATCGTGGCCAGCAATGCGCGCGCGGCAGTGGGGCTGCCACCGGCGTCGATCACCGCGATGCAACGTTCGCCGACCACGAAGCCGCTGTTGGCCACGTGGCCGGCGAACTGCGCTCCCCACGGCGCAAGATGCCCGGCGACGTGGTACACGCCCGGTGCGAGCCGTTGTGCCGCGACGGCCTCGGCGGCGCGCGCGGTGGTGCCCGTGAACAGCGCGGCCAGCGCGAGCGCAGTCGCCCGGCCGCTCACCCGCAGGCGCACCGGCATGAAGTTGATAACCACCAGCAACAGCGCCGCCGCCACCAGCAGCGGGCTGAGGTCGGTGGGCACCATCACGCGCTGTGCCGCGCGCGGATCGTGCAGGACGGGCCCAATCGATTCGATGCTGCGCAGCCGCGCGTAACCGAAGCCGACCCGGCGCGCCAGCGCTTCGAGGTGTGCTTCGTGCAACGCCGACAGATGCTCGCTCGAGTTGCCCGGGCTTTGCACCACCTCGTCGGCGCGCCACAGGCCGATCGGGCGGCCGAACTTGTCGGCGTGCGGAATCGGTTGGGGCGTGTCGCCGCCGACACCCACCAGCCACCCGAGTTGCTCGCCGGGACGCAGGTCGTCGAACAAGGGCAACGTTCGGCCGTCCAGCGGGGGCGCCTCGTGGCCATCGGTGATGAACACCACCTGGACGCGGCCACCGGGGACTGCGTCACGCGCTGCGCGCATGGCCCAGAACACGCCCTTCGTGATCTCGCTGGCGTTCGACCAACGCATGCTGCCGTCGATGCGATCGAGCGCAGCGACCAGGTCGGCATGGTTTTCGCACACTTCGATCGGCGCCATCAAGAGCAGGGTTCGATACTCGGCGAACACCGCCCAACCCACCTTCGAGCCGCACGGCAAGGCCGGCAGCGCGCGGCGCACGCTTTCGCGCGCAAAGCGCAGCCGGCTCACGCTCTGGCCATCGAGCTCGTGGTCGGGCACATCCATGCTCTGCGTGATGTCGAACACCACGATCTGATTGACGGTGTCGCGCGGCAGCGGCACGCGCGGCATCACCAGCGCCAGCAGCAGCAGCCCGAACGCACACCACAGCCAGCGCGCCAGCGGATGCGGGGTCAGGCGGCGCAGCCGCGCAAGCACGGCGCGGCCCTTCATGGCAGCTCCGATTGCGTGCCCGGCAGCGTGCTGGTGGTGCGCTCGCGCGGCGTCGGCGGTGGGTTGTCGACGAGCGGCCCCTGTTCGATCTCGGGCGAGAGCTGCAGCGCGTGCTGCAGGTTGTAGCGGCTGTCCCAGTCGCCGGGGTCGGCGCGCAACGCGGCGCGGTAGTTCTGCTTGGCCAGCTCGATCAACGGCACCGACTTGAACGCCTGCGCGGCACCGTCTTTCAACGCTTCGCGCAGATACAGGTTGCCAAGGTTGTAGCGCGCGGCGCGTGCCAGATCGTCACGGGGTCCGTTGACCACGCCCTGGTAGGCAGCCAGCGCCTGCTGGTAGTGCGCGTCGTTCGATGGAGCAGCCAGCGCGATGGCGCGCGCCAGCTGCGCTTCGCCGGCCGCATCGGGTGCGGGTGGCGTCAGGGCCGCATCGGCGACGCTCTGGTTGACGCGCAGTGCTTGCTGCCACTGCCACGCGTTGGCGAGCGCCAGCGCCCCGCTGACCAGCACGGCAGCGGTGAACAACCCATGCACGTGGCGCCGCTTCATCGCCAGCCACGCAACGCCAAGGCGCGATAGACCAGCGCGGCCGCGCACGCCAGTGCGGCCAGCAGCACGAAGGCACGGCTGAAATCGCGCCGCGGCACAGCCTCGAGAAACTCCAGCGGCAGGTTCTGCTGCTGCTCCAGGTCATGCACGGCGCGCGCCAGGTCGTCGGGGTGATCGGCCTGATAGGCACGGTACGGCGTCGGCAGGCTCTGGAAGAAGCGATGCAGCGACAGCTCCGGTGTGCTGCCGATGGCGGAGTCGGCCTCGTCGAGCGTGGGCCCGTTCACTGCGCGCAGATAGATCCAGTTCACGCCGATGCGGTTGCGCGCCAGGCCATCGGCAATCAAGGCCTGGGTGGGCGGGTCGAGAAAAGCGCCGCCGTCCGAAACCAGCAGGATGATCCGGCTGCCGCTGATCGCACGCGGCTCGAATTCGGCGATGGCGGCGAGCAAGGCGAGCCCGACGTCGGTGCTCGACAGGCCGCGGCCGATGCCGCCGGCCCGGATGCCGGCCTGCATCACCGGCTCGTGCTGCGTGAACGGCACGGTCAGGATCGGGCCGCCGCTGAAGAACATCAACGCGAATCGGTCGTCGGCGCGTTGGGCCACGAGCTGCGACAACAGCTCGCGCGCGACCTGCGCCTTGGGCTTGCCGCGCGAACTCGCCTGCGCGCGCAGCACGAGCGGATCGATCGTGCGCCAGTCGTCGGGCAGCATGCGCTCGTCCATGCTGCGGCTGCGGTCGAGCAGCACCAGGACCTCGGCGCCGCGACCGATGCGTGCCACCTGACCCGCGCGCTGGCCCGGTTCGGCGAGCGCCAGGACCAGCGCCGCGATCGCGAGCGCTCCGATGGTGCGCCAGGCGAACGCTGCGGCACGCCCGAGCCGATCGGCCGGGAGCCAGGCGATCGACGGGAACACCAACGTGTCGCGACCCCCGCGCAGCAGCGGCAGCAACGCCAGCGGCAACAGCAACAGCAGCCACGGTCGCTCGAAGTCGATCGCCATGGCCATCACGGCTCGTGACGTCGCTCGATGCGGCGCAGCGTGCGCGCCAGTGACCGCAGCGCCACGGGTTCGGCCACGGACTGCGCGCCGAAGAAGCGTTGAGCCGATTGTGCGTAGAAGCGTTCGATCGACGCGCGCTGCACCGCCAGCTCGGGGCGCGCGTCGAACAACGCCGGCAGCGTGCCGATGCGTGTCACCTGACCGGCCGCCTGGTCGAAGGCGCGGTGCATCAGCTGCCAGGCTTCGGGCGCTTGGGGATCGATCGTGGTGAGCGCACGCAGCGCGCGCGCGAACGGCTGCTGCTGCGCGGCCTGGCGGTTGCGCCAGGCCCACCACGCCCCCCACGCGAGCAGCACCAGCACACAGGCTGCAGCCGTGGCGAGCGCGCGTTGACGCAGGGCGTCGACGGCCAGGCGCGGGGCGGGCCGGTCGGGCCGCAGCGCGGGTGCGCCATCGGGGGCTGCCGGCTCGGGCGCCAGCGCCTGCACGGTCAACGGCCACTCTGGGACCTTGAGCACCACGTCGCCGTCGCTGCTCTGCACACTCCAGGCCGGCAGCCGCGCAATCGCCTGGTCGCGCGGCGCGTTGATGATCTGGTACTCCAGCACCAGCCAGCGTCGCCCGTCCGCGAGCGTCTCGATGCGAGCGGCGCGGCGCTCGAACCACACGCCTTCGCGAACCAACGGCGGCAACGCCAGCGGCTCGATGGCACGCCCACCGTGCATCAGCAATACCCGCTGCACGATCACGTCGCCGACGACATGGCCGAAGGGACGCGGCTGCTCGACCATCGCGCCGGTTTCGGTCGCGGCCAGCGCTGGGCCGCACCACGACAGCATCACCAGCATCAGGGCCAGCGCTCTCTGGGGTGTGCACTGGGCGCCGCGCGTGCCTCCGAGAGGAAATTCGCCACGTCGTGCGGCCGCGGTGCTCATGCGCCGGCCTCGATGAAGTAACGCGACATCGCCTCGGCGTCGAAAGCGCCTTCCAGCATGAAAGCACGCCGCGAATGTGCGGCCAACAAGTGCTGCAACTCGACGCGTCGCTCGGCCACGGCCTGCCGCCAGCGTGGGCGCAGCGCGGGGCGGATCCAAAGCGTGCGCTCGCCGGCGCTCTCGGCGTCGCGCGCCGCCACGATGCCATTGGCCAGGGGCGGCTCGATCTCCTGCGGGTCCCACACCACGATGGGCACCACGAACGCATGGCCGAGGCGCTCGAGCGCGGCAGCGAGGCCCGCCAGCGGCCAATGAAAGTCCGATGCGATGAAGATCAACGCGTCGCGCCCGGCCAGCCGCTCGGTCGCTTCGAGCAGGCCCTGCACGCTGCCCGCGCCACCGCGACAGCTGCACAGGGTCTGCGCGATCAGCTCGCCGACGCCGCGACCGCGGCTCGGGGGCAGCTGCAGGTCCACGCGCTCGTGCGCATCGAAGGCCGCCAATGCCACGCGGTCACCGAGCCGATGGGCGCTGCGGCCGAGGCAGCGCGCGAAGGCGGCCACCTGCTCGAGCTTGCGGTGCGGCGCGCCGAAATGCATCGAGGCCGAGACGTCGACCACCAGATGCACCGGCACGCTGGCGCGCTGGCGGTGCACGCGCACCAGCCAGTCGTCGTCGAGTCGGGCCACGCGACGCAGGCTGGCGCGCAGGTCGAGTCGACGTGGATCGGGGCGCCGAAACAGGCTGGTGTGGGCGACGAATTCGCCACCGCTGCCCAAGCCGATGCCCGGGTGCGCGCCGGGGCGCTGGCCTCCCACGCGGGTGGGCAACCGGTAGTGGAAGTCGTCGATCGGCAGGGTGGCCAAGAGATACCCTCAGCGCGGCGTCGGCACCCGTTGCAGGATCTGCGCCACCAGCGCGTCGGCCAGCTCGGCGCGCCGCAGCTCGTAGATCGGCGTGAAGAAGATGCGGTGCGCCAGCGTGACGGGGGCGACGGCCACCACATCGTCGGGCAGCAGATGGTCGCGGCCGGCCAGCCAGGCGACCACGCGCGCCGCGCGCGTCAACGCCATCATGCCGCGTGGGCTGACACCGGCCAGCACCAGGTTGTCGATGTCGACGCCGTCCAGGCGCACGTCGGCGCGGCCCGGCGCGGCGGTGGCTTGCCAGAGGTCGAGCAGATAGCGCTCCAGCGCCGGGCTGGCACGCACGTGGTGCTGGATCAGCGCGCCGATCTGGTTGAGCTCCTGCCACGGCACGACCTCGCTGGCCACGCGCTCCAGCAGCGCGTCGGCATCGTGAAACGCCGGGTCGACGATCAGCGAGCGACGCACGTCGGGATCGCTGGGGGTGCCCATGTGCAGCTCGAACATGAAGCGGTCGCGTGCCGCGGCCGGCAGCTCGAAGGTCTCTTCGCGTTCGACCCGGTTGCGATCGGCAAACACCGTCAGGTGCGGAAAGTGATGGTCGACGCCGAAGGCGTGCACGTTGCGTTCGGACATCGCGCGCAGCAGCAACGCCTGCACCTGAGGGCGCGCGCGATTGATCTCGTTGAAGAAGAAACTGGCCAATCGCTGGCCGTGCCGCAGCAACGGCCCGGGCTCGATGCGCGGCTTGCCTTGAGCGTCGACATCGGTGTGGTAGACGAGATCGCTGGGCATCAGGTCGACCGTGCCTTCCACGCGCTCGAAGGCGCCGCCGATCGCGCGCGCGAAAGCGCGCAGCACCGTGGTCTTGCCCACGCCCACGTCGCCCTCGAGCAGCACATGGCCGCGCGCGAACAGGGCCACGTTGATCAGGCGCAGCGTGTGCGGCTGGCCGACGATCGCGCGGCCGACCTCGGCTTCGAGCTGCAGTGCGCGTTCGCGCCACTCGTTCAATGCCGCAACGGTCATCGGCCCGCTCCTGACGTTGACCGCAGCCTCAGCGCGGTGACTCGAGGTTGATCAGACAGCTCTTCATGGCCTGCGTCTGCAGCGCGCGAAACTTGCGGATCTGCTGCTGCAAGGTGTCGACGTCGCGGATGTAGCTGCCGCGCTCGCCGCCGATGCTGTTGGCGTTGGTGGCGGTGCTCATCGTCACGTAGTCGTCGAAGGCGATGTCCTGCGCGATGCGGTCGATCACGCACGAACACTTGTTGACCATCTCGTAGTGCGGCCCGGGATGATCGCGCATGCAGGCCTGCACGTAGATCACGCGCTCGGCGGTCGGATAGTCGTGCGCCTGCGCCGAGCCGGCCCACAGCGCCGCGCAACCGGCGGCCAGCCGAGCCAGCGCGGCAAAGCGTCGCTGCTTGGCGCCGTCACGGGGCTCGGGATCGCACATCGCTGGTCTCCTGGAGCGTCAAGGTTTGGCGCCGGTCTGTGCCGGGCACTTGGGTCAGCACCTGGTAGACGCCGCCGGGCACCGCATCGGACATCACAAAGTCGTATTCCTTCTTGGATGCTTCTTGGAAACGCTGACGGTAGGGGTCGTCGACGTAGGGCGCGATGTGCACCCTCTGCGCGGCCGCGTCGCTGCCGCGCCAGCGAATGGTGGTGGGCGAGACGGTGGCGCTGTGCGCCAGCGCGAGGCGGATGCGCTGGCGAAAGTGTGCCGATTGCCCGCGGGTCTGCTGCTGCAGCTGGCGTACCTCCTGCTCGAGAAAGTACAGCAGCGCCGGGTTCGAGCGGGCTTGCGAGATGTCAGGCAACTGCAGCGCGCGCGGCCCCGAGAGAAAACTGCCGCTCACGTCGCAGCAGGCGCCGGTCGCATCGGCGCGCAGGTCGATCGTCATGGCGTCCTTCAACGTGCCACCGGCCCCACCCTCCTCGACATAGGCATAGCGCAGCGTGCCCGGCGGCCGGATGCCGGCCAGATGGGGTTGCAGGAAGAGCAACCGTTCGGCCGGCGAGGCGTCGGGAACTTCGGTCGTCTGGGCCGACACCGAGAGTGACGCGCTGCCGATCAACGCGATCGCAACACGGAGGGCGCCGCGCGCAGCTGTCGAGCGCGCGCACTTCACCGCGTCCCCGCCTGCGCAAACGAGGCGGGCTGCCGGTGCGGCATTCAGCGACGGCATCGCCTGGGCGTCACGCCTCAGCGCTTGGGCGGCGACGCCTCGAGGTCCAGCAATGGCACACCGTACTCCTGCAAGATCGCCAGGATGGCGGCGCGGTGCTTGACGATCAGGGCTTCGATCTGCTTCTTCCACTCGGGCTCGCCATAGCGCACGCCCATGGCCATCGAGTAGTCGAACTTCACGCCTTGCTCGGAGTTCATGGTCAGCACGCGCAGCGCGGGCTTGGTCACGCGCTTGGCGTAGTAGCCTGCGATCGGACCCCAGACGATGGCCACGTCGATCTTGCCGGCGGCCAGATCGCGCTCGATGATTTCACCGGGGTATTGCGCCGGATCGGCGTTGAGAATCGGATAGGGAACCCCCTGCTCGACCAGGTCATGGTGCGCCAGCCACTGCGATGCCGGCGAGCGATCGAACACGCCGATGCGCAAGCGGCTGAGTTTGTCGCGCGGCAGCTTGAGCAGGTCATCGGCCTTGGCCAGGCCATCGAGCCCACGGCCCGCGGGCACCACCATCGCGTAGGTCGATCGGTAGTAGGGCTGCGTGGCCGACACCTGGTCGAAGCCCGCGGGCACGCCCATCACGATGTCGCAGCGATAGTCTTCACCCGGCAGCTTGTAGCGCAGCGTGTTGCGGATGAAGGCCATGCGCTGCGGAAAGGAGTAGTACGCCACCGGCAGCCCGAGGTCGCGCGCAAACAGCTCGGCCAGCTTGTTCTCGATGCCCTGGCCGGCCTCGTTCGAGAACGGCAGGTTGTTGGGATCCTGGCAGACCTTGAAGGCCGTGCGCGCAGGCGCCTCGGTTTGCGCCGCCGCACCGAGGCTGGCCAGCGCAACCATGCACGGGACAAGCAGCGCCGCGCCCACGCGGGACCGGACGCGAACGCAGCGCCGCGCATCACACCTCATGGGGACATCGATTCGACCTTGGCACGCGTGATGGCGCCGTCTGAGCGGCCCTTCAGGTAGGCGTAGAGCTGGTTGATGTTCTCCATCACCATCTGGCTGTTGCCGAAACTCTGCATGCCCTTCTCGAGCCGACCATCGCGCACGGTCTTGATGAAGTCTTCTTTGGACAGCGTCTTCAGGCTGTTCACCAGGGACGGGCCGACCAGGCCCTCCTGATTGGCGCCGTGGCAGCGGTCACAGGCCGCGGCACGCCAGGCGCGAAAACCCTTCATCGTCTCGGCATCGACCTTGTAGCCGTCGACCACCTTGTAGAGCGGATCGTCGGCGAAGGCGGGCGGGGCGGCGCAGGCGGCAAGCGCCGCCATCAGGACAACTCGCAATGCTCTTGTCATCGTCGTGCGTGGATCGAGATGGATGTCTTCAGAACGCAAGAACGGCGCCCGCGATGACAGCGGGCGCCGTGGTCACGCTGCCGTTCAGTTCGGCAAAGTGAAGATCGTCAGCGAGCCGCCGAGTTCCGTGTACTGGTTCAGTTCGCGATAGCCACCCACGGCTCCGAGGCCATCGGTATCTTTTTCAAGCCCCGCGGCCATGCCGATGCCGGCCCAACCGCCGATGCCCGAGAACACGCCCATGTACTGCTTGCCCTTGTGCTCATAGGTGAAGACGTTGCCGATGATGCCCGACGGCGTCTTGAACTTGAACAGCTCCTTGTTGATGTCCTTGGCATCCACGCACTTCAGGTAGCCCTCCAGCGTGCCGTAGCACGACAGGCCTCCGGCAGTGTTGAGCGAGCCGCTCCACACCGAGAACTTCTCGGCATGCGACTGCACGATCTTGCCGTTACCTGCGTCCCAGGCGATGAAGTTGCCCATGCCGCCATGGCTGCCCGGGGCGGGGAACATCGACAGCGTGGCGCCCACGTACGGTTGACCCGCGGTGTACTCGACCTTGAACGGCTCGTAGTCCATGCAGACGTGGTTGGTCGGCACGTAGAACAGCTTGGTGTTGGGGTCGAACGACGCCGGCTGCTGGTCCTTCGAGCCCAGCGCGGCCGGGCACACGCCCTTGGTATTGACGTCGGGGCCGTTCTGCGCGGTGGAGTACTGCTTCACCACTTGCGGGCGACCGGTCTTCATGTCGACGTGCGTGGCCCAATTCACCTTCGGGTCGTACTTCTCGGCCACCAACAGCGCGCCGTTGGTGCGGTCCAGCGTGTAGCCGAAGCCGTTGCGGTCGAAGTGCACGAGCGCCTTGGTGGCCTTGCCCTTGACGTCGATGTCGGCCAGGATCATCTCGTTGATGCCGTCGAAGTCCCACTCGTCGAACGGCGTCATCTGGTAGACCCACTTGACCTTGCCGGTGTCCACGTCACGCGCCCAGATGCTCATCGACCACTTGTTGTCGCCCGGCCGCTGGCTCGGGTTCCAGGTCGATGGGTTGCCGGTGCCGTAGTACATCAGGTTGAGCGCCTTGTCGTAGCTGTACCAGCCCCAGGTCGTCCCGCCGCCGATCTTCCACTGATCGCCCTTCCAGGTCTTGAGCGACGAGTCGGCTCCCACCGGCTTCACGGCGCCGTCTGTCCACGTGGTCGTGGTGTTGGGGTCGATCAGCATCTCGGCGTCGGGGCCGGTGCTGTAGCCCTTCCAGGCCAGCTTGCCGTCGTTGATGTTGTAGGCCGCGATGAAGCCGCGTACGCCCCACTCGCCACCGCTGATGCCGGTGATGACCTTGTCCTTGAAGACGTGCGGCGCGTTGGTGTTCACGGCGCCCACCTTCGGATCGCCGTTCTTCACCGACCACACCACCTTGCCGGTCTTGGCGTCGAACGCCACCAGCGTGCTGTCAGCCTGCTGCAGGAACACCTTGCCCTCGGCATAGGCGAGCCCGCGGTTGACGGTGTCGCAGCACATCTGCGGGATCACGGCCGGATCCTGCTTCGGCTCGTACTTCCAGAGGATCTTCTGCGTGTCGAGGTCGATCGCGAAGACCTTGTTGGGGAACGGCGAGTGCAGATACATCGTGCCGTCGATCACCAACGGTGAGCCTTCGTGGCCGCGCAGCACGCCGGTGGAGAACGTCCACGCGACCTGCATCTTGCCGACGTTGCCGGTGTTGATCTGGTTGAGCTTGCTGTAGCGCTGGTTGTACATGTCCCCAGCCTGCATCGCCCAGTTCTTGGAGTTGGCGATGTTCTTTTCCACGTCGGCATTGGCCATCACCAATGTCGGCACTGCCAACACGAGGGCAAGCAGTGTGCGCCCGCCCGCACCCAGCTTTAGAACGTTCATGTGAGTCTCCTTCGTCACGGTCTTTGGTTTCCCGGCCCATGCGGGAGCGGCACTGCGCCGATCCCGCTGAAGCTGGGCGCGCTGGCCTACTTCGCCTGGAACGGGTGCGCCGCCGAACCCTTCTTGGCGACGACTTGCGCCGCGGTTGGTTCACGACCCACCGCGCGCTTGATCGACTCCTTGACGGCCGCGTAGTTGTAGTCCTGGATCTTCTTGTCGTCGGCCGCCAGCCAGTGGATGAACACGCCGACACAGACGAACAGGTTGTCGGCCTCGTCCGAAGGGATGGTGCCGTCCTCGACGCAGTCGGCCACGGCCATCGCCACGGCGCGTTGCGCGGGGCCGAACATCTGAACGGCCTGCTTGGCCCCCTTGATGGTGACCTTGTTGAACATCACGGTGGCCGGCTTGGTCAGCAGGTTGGGCGCCACCACCGCCAACAACGACGTGAAGCCGTCCTTGTTGTTGGTCAGGGCATTGGCAAACGCGGTTTCGACTGGCGAGCCGCGCGGTCCGATGATGAGGTCGATGTGCGCGACCTCGTTGCCATCTCCTACCAGCGACTCTCCCACCAGCATTCGATCGATCTTGGGCATGTCTGTGTCTCCGTCGGTTGCGTCCGTGTGCGATGTACGGCCGGTCGCCTGGCCGTAACCACGCGCAACCCCGAGTGCTTCACGTTTCGTGCCAGCCAGACCCCGTGGAAACACTGAGCCGCTGTCGTGGCGGTCAAAGTGACAGCAGGGCGTCGACCCAGGCTGCCGCCACGCACAGGTCGGCGCTCGTGCCAGGGTTGATCGCGCGCGCCTTCAGGCTCACGTCCCAGGCGATGAAGGCGGGATCCGAGGCCAGCGCGGCGCCGCCGCGGGCGCGCCAGAGTGCGGCCTCCGCCATGACACTGTGTGCAACGGGCAGGCCGTGCTTTCGCACAATGTGTGAATCGGGCCATGCCGCCAGCAGTTCGAGGTAAGCCCGGCACATGCCGCGTCGGCGATCGGGTCGGGCCGCCTCGAAAGCTGGCAAGGCCAGCTCGAACACGTCGGCGAAGTCGCTGGTGTACTGGGCCGCGATGCGGTCGCGCGATTGGGCCAGCGCCATCGCCTCGCGCAGGCCGACGCTGGGCGCCTGATGCACGTCTTGCGCCGCGGCGCTGCCCAGCCCCGCCGGCATGGCCAGTGCGATGGCCCGAAACGCGCACGCCGCATCGTGCACGTCGAGTGCGGACAGCACCCGCCCCAATGAGCCACGCAGCGCGGCGCGGCCTTGCGCGGGCTGCCAGCCCTCGGCGGCGCGCGCCAACGGCGCACACAGCAGCACGATGCCGAGGTTGGTGTTGCACTGCACGGCGGCGATCGTGGCTTGCACCGCCGCTTCGATGCGTTCGCCGACCGCCAGCCGCGCATCGCACAGCGGGCCGGCGGCGGCCCGCGCGCTGGCGAAGAACATCTCGGCGTCCATGCCGTGGCCCGGCGATGCCGTGCTCACGTTGCCGGGCTTGCGCACCTCGACATCGAGCCGACAGGCCTGCACGAAGCTGCGCCGCAGAACCTCGGCGTCGAGCGCCGCTCCCATCGTCAAGCCCGTCGCGCGCCGGCGCACAGCGGCAGCTTGCGATCCAACAGGTCGCCGACCAGCAAGCGCGCAATGTCGTGTGCTGTCACGCGCTGCAGCCCCTGCCAGGCGGCCACCCCGTTGACCTCGATCACCACCACGCCATCGGCGGCGGGAAGCAGGTCGACGCCGGCGTAGTCCATGTCGAGCGCGCGCGCGGCCGCTTCGGCGGTGGCCGCCAGGGCGCGGCTGGTGGGGTCGTCCAGGCGCTGCGGCTCGCAGCGCGCTCCCTGCGCGACGTTGTGCACCCAGTGCCGGCTGACGCGCCGCATCGCGGCCACGGCGTGCCCTCCGACCACCAACACGCGCCAGTCGAAGCCCGGCTCGCTGAGCGGCGGCACGAACCGCTGGAGGTAGGCCATCGACCCGTAGCGGCGCGACAGCGCGGGCAGTGCGACATGGCGTCCCTTCACCTGTCCGACCAGCGCGAGGTGCTTGCCCTGCGAACCGAACAATGGCTTGAGCACCAGGGCATGGCCGGCCGCGCCTTCGCGCATGACCAGCCGGCGCGCCAGCTCGGGCGACTCCAGGGCCCAGGTGGGTGGGGTGGCCACGCCGGCCGCGTGCAGCAGCAGCGTGGTCATCGACTTGTCGACGCTGCGCTCGATGGCGCGCGCATCGTTGTAGACCGGCACGCCGAACTCGCGCAGCGCGTGCAGCACGCCCAGGCGCTTGGTGACCTGCTCGAAGGTGCCGGCGGCGATGCCGCGCACCAGCACCGCATCGGGCAACTCGTGGCCGAAGCCGGGCAGCACCAGGCCATGCCACGACTGTCGCGTGTCGATGCTGCAGCGCGCGAGGTCGACGCAGCGGCCCTCGGCACCGCGCTCGCGCAGCGCACGCTGCAGCGCGCGCGTGTGCCAGCCGATCGCATCGGTCATGATCGCAACCCGCAGCGCGCGGGTCGCCAGCGCTCTCACCGCGCTGCCTCGGCCAGCCATTGGCGGCGCAACAGATCCATCTGCAAGGCACCGTGGTGCCACGTCTGCCCGGAGGCCAGGTGGGTGACCCAGACTTCGGCCGGAGCAAACAACGCCCCGTCGAGCTGATAGAAATCGTAGCCGGCGTCCTTGAACAGCGCGCCAAACGGGCGGCCGTGGTCGCGTGAGTTGAGCGACGGCAATTGCAGCGCCAACGCGCGCGCCGCGTCGGGTTCGCCGCGCACCGCGAGGTGCACCTGGCCTCCGTAGAGGATGGCGTCGTTGGTGCGACCCATCGCCTCGATGCCGTCGGCGTGCGGTGCCGGCAGCGGCGCGCAGGCATTGCCCTCGACGATGTCGTGCAGCGGAAACTTCAGCTCGTGCGCGCGATGCAGCGCCACCTCGAGCACGCGGGCCACCACCTGCGTGGTGCCGGCCAGGCTGCTGGTGGGTGTCACCACCACGGTCAGCGCCGCGGGGGCGAGCGAGCAATCGCGCAGCACCTTGTCGATCACGACGGTCGGCGGCAGACGATCGACTTCCAGCACCAACGCACCCACGTCGGCGCTGTCGCGGTAGCCGATTTCGGCGAACAGGGCTTCCTTGCAGGCCAGCGCGCGCGCCGGGCCCGAGCCGAGCGCGAAGAACTTCTTGGCGCCGGTTTCCTCCTTCGTCGCAGCCAGGCTCCAGCCCGCGTACTGGCTGGCCATGCATGCCAGCACCGGCATCGAGCTGCTGACTTGCAGCCAGCTCGGCCAGCCGTGCAGAGCGCCGGCCGCGAGCCGCACCCGGCCGAGGCCACCCATGCACAGCTCGGCGATGCAAACCCCGGCGTCGAGGCTGCCCTGCACCGCGATGCCGGCGTCGATCAACGTCACACCGCGCTCGTCGCGCTGCACGCTGACGCGAAGGCGCTGTGCGTCGCCCATCAGGCGCGCCACGGCGTCGCGCGCCAGCCGGTTGACGCTCAGCTCGGGCCAGTGCATGCGTTCTCCTCGAAAGCGATTCTGGACTCGACGAGCTGCGATCGCTCGGCCAGCAGGCACTCGACGGCGCGCGCGTCGGCCGCCTGCGCGCTCACCGTGCAGATCGGCGCGCCGGCCGCCACGCGGCTGCCTGCGGCCGGCAGATCGTGGCAGTGCGGCGCAGCGGCCCACTCGTCGGCCTGCGCGGCGCCGATGCGGCACGGCCGGCGCGCAAACACGGTCTCGCAGCCGCGCACACCGGTGGCGTGCGCCATCGCTTCGGGCAGCACGCCTCGCAAGGCCGCCACATGGGCGCGCAGCAGGCCGCACGGCAGCACGCCGGCGTGCAAGGCCATGCTCGCCGATGGCCGCGGATTGACCTCGAGCAGCCAGGGTGTCTCGGCGATGGCGACGAAGTCCAGGCTCGCCAATCCGCGCAGGCCCAGCTTCGGCACCAGAACGTCGAGCGCAGACTGCACCTGCGCCTGCAACGCCGGCCGCCGGATGGGCCCGATCGCGCCGCGGTAGACGTAGGGCCGCTCACCCAGCGGCCGCACGATCAGTCGATTGAGCGCCACCACCACGGCGCGCTGACCATCGGCCAGGAACAGCGCCGACATCGCGTCGCCGTGCAGCTCTTGCTGAAAGTAGCTGCCGGCGCCCGCGCGGTCGTCGTTCGCGCGACGGATGTGCCAGCCGCCGCAGCCTCCGGCGCGCTTGCTCAGCCAGCCGTGCCCCTCCAGCGGGGCTGTGCCGCATGTCGGCGGATGCAGCAGATCGTGTTGGCGCAAGGTGGCGAAGAAAACATGCGGATCGCGCACGCGGGCCACCGCGTCGGCCGACATGCCGAGCAATGGCAAGGCCGTCGCGCCGGCGGCCAGCAGGTCGCAGCAGGCTTCGAAGCCGCTGCCCGCGATCCAACCGATCGCGCCGTCGCGGCGCGCGGCAGCCAAGGCCTCGCACAACAGCGTCCCATCGAGGGTCATCGTCGCGCCGTCTCCGATCGCGGCCCAGTGCGCGGACACGCGGCGCGTATCGAGATCGCCGAACAGATCGAGCGCAATCACGCGCCAGCGCCCCTGGAGGGCCGACTCGGCGAGCCAGCGCGCCGACAAGCCGGCGACCACCAGCGTCTGGCGCTGCTGCTGCATCGCCTGTGTCAGGTGCGCCCCGGGCCGCTGCAGCCCGGACTGCGCCGCCTCGGTCGGCAGCGCGGACACGACGCGGGGAGCGCGGCCGCCATCAACTCTTTTCGGCCAGGACCTCGCGCGCCACCGTCAGCGCGTCGGGGAAGCTGAAGGTCACCGGCTTGGCAGCCTCGCGCATGCGCACGAGCATGCGGTGCTGCACCTGGTACTTGACGTTGCCGATCACCAGCGCGCCGATGCCCAGTGCACGGCTGTCCGGCAACGGCTTGGCATCGTCCATCACGCCGACGCCGGCCAAGCCCTCGGGTGGCACGGCGTTCACGTCGGCCGCCACGCGCAGCTTGACCGCGTATGCACGATCGCTCGCAGTCATCACTTGCACACCGGCCGCCGCCACGCCCATCACCACGTCGGCCTGCGCCAGCTCGGCATGCAGGTGTTCGCTGTCGTGCACCGCCGCCGCCCGCAGCGTGACACCGAACCGCTGCCCGGTTTCCTGCGCCGCTTTCGTCACGGTGGCTTCGCGGCGGCCTGCCAGCACCGCGATGGCCCCGAGCTGGGCGCACAACACGCCGGCAATGCGGCCCACCGTCCCGGTGCCGCCGAGCAGCAGCACCCGTTGCCCGGCCAGCCCCTGGCCGCCGTCACGCCGCAGAGCGGCCTCGGTGCACGCCACCAGGGCGCTGGCCGTGGTGTAGGCACCGCTCGGATCGGCGAACACCGAGACCACGAACGGCGGCACCATCGCCTTGCGGGCGCGCTCGAGCATGTCGGCGGCCAGCAGCACGTCGTGCCCGCCGACGAAGATGCCGGTGCGAGCGGCGCCCTTGGGGCCGCGCGAGAAGATCGCGTCCTGCGTGAGGCCCGCGATCGCATCGAGGCCGACGGCCGTGTACGGCGCGATCATCTGATAGCCGGCGTCGGCCGCCATGTTGACGTCGAACGGACTGACCTGCGTGCCCGGCGTGAACAGGTGCAGGATATAGGGGCGTTCCATCGTGCTCGGCCCTCAGATCGTGGGGTCGGGGTCGTGCGCCTGGCGCGCCAGCGCAGCGAAGGTGGCGCCGTGGTCGCGTGCCCGCACGATGCACACGCGCAGCGCGGCATCCACCGCGTCGTGGCGGCGCGCAGCGGCCAACGCCGACTCGGCGGCGCCGGACGACGGGAACACCGCGAAGCCCGTCGGGCCCCACGAGCTTTGACCGATCGCTGCGCCTGCGCCCACCGCCTCGATCACGCGTGCGACGGCCGCGCTGGCGAATGCGCGGCCACGCTGTGCCGCAGCGAAATGCGCGCCCAGGATCGCCTGCATGCGCGTGATGCCGGCGGCAAACGACGGGAAATCGCCGCACGCGGCACCCGGCAGCACGCGCATCAACACCTGATGGCAGATCTCGGCCGCTGCGTCGCGCGGCAGCGGTGCCAACTCGCGCAGCGCGCGCTTCTCTTCGTCGCCGCTCAGGCCCTGCAGGCGCGGATCGAGCACCAGCATCAGGCGCCACGGCGGCGGCAGCGCCAGCCGTGCGAGCAGAGGCGCCACGGTGCCGTTGGCACCCGGCCCGCCATCGAGCAGCAGGCCGCCTTGATCGAACCCTGCAATGCCGATGCCCGAGCGCAGACCGCGGCCGGTGATGTGCGCCAGTTCGGCGCTGCTGTACGACAGCGCATGCACGCGGCAAAACGCATGGCCCACCGCGAGCGCCAGCTGCGTGCCCGAGCCAAGGCCGGCGTGCGTGGGCAGCAGCCGCACCAACTGCAAGCGCAGCGGCGCGTGGCGGCCACTGGCGTGGCGCAACGCAGCCAAATAGCGCAATGCGGCCTCCAACTCGGCGTGCGCGCCGGGGTCGACCACGCTGGCTTCGTCGCGGCGTGCCAGACGCGTCTCGACCACGGTCTCGAACGCGTCGACCACCAATCCCAAGCTGCCGAAGCGCCGGCCCAGCGTGCCCGCGGGATCGAGAAAACCGAGATGCAGCCGCCCCGGTGCATGCACGCGCCAACCCGCGGGAGCGCCCGACACCGCGCTGTCGAGCAAGGAGCCGGGTTCAGGGTCGCGGCGCATGGCGAGCGTCGGCGCGGCGGCGTGCCCCGACACCAAACGATGCGCGCATGGCACCCGGCATGTCAGCGGCTCTCCGGCACCATGCCTGCGCCGATGACATGCAGCACCGCCGCGCCGCGCTGTGCGGCATCGGCCAGCGCCGTGCGATGTCGTTCGATCAACACACCCACCGCTTGCACGTCGTCGAATTTGCGCGGCTTGGCCAGACGCACGCGCACCCAGAGCGCGCGAAATTCGTACAGCACGACGTGGGCGACTTGTTCGGCCAGGGCCTCGAGCAGCTGAACGCGATGCTCGGCCATCAGCCGCAGGATGCGTTCGCGCAATTGCGAGTAATCGAGCGTGTCGGCGATGCGATCGGTGTCACAGGCCAGCGCTCTCGGCACGCCGGCGGTCACGTCGAGCACCACGGGCTGCGGCGCGTGCAACTCGCTGTCGTGGATGCCGATCACCGTTTGGGCGGTCAGGCCTTCGATGAAGACTTGATCCAGCGCTGCGCTGGCGAAGCTCGATTCGCGCGCCAGGTCGCTCACGGTGCCGGCCGTTGGCTGAAGGATCGCGCTCATTGAACTCCCCGATCGACAAAAACCATCCGGATCAGATGCTTCAGCAAATTGCGGACCACCGGTCCGACCCGCAAGACCATGGTAAACCCGCAAGCAAGCGCAGCGCGCTGGCTTCCGATGCAGCGCGGCGCCACAATCGACGGCTCGATCCCGAGCCGAGATGCGATAGCGCGCCGGCGAGAAATCCACAAGGAGACGTGGTATGGGCGCGATTGTTCACGACGCGGCGCAGCACGCGCGCCGCATCTTGAGCGCCGTCAACCAGGGTGCGCGCGGCGTCGCCAGCGACGTGGTGGCGCATTCCTGGGCGCGTTGCCTCAACGTGTATCGGCTTGACCCGAGCAAGCCGCGCCGTCCGCCGGTGCTGAGCCACGCCGAGCTGTCGGCGCACCACGACCGCATGGCCGACGTGATCGACTGCGCGCGCTACGAAATGACCACGCTGTTCCAGCAACTGGGCGATCCGGAGTCGGCCGTGGTGCTGACCGACACCGATGGCGTGATCCTGCACATGGTCACCTCGCCCGAGTTCGAGCGCGGGGTGTTGCCGTTGGGTCTGCGCGTGGGCGCCGTGTGGAGCGAGGCCGAAGCCGGCACCAACGGCATGGGCACCTGCCTGGTTGCGGCCAGTCCGGTGGCGGTGCGGCTGGACGAGCACTTCTTTGCCGACTACACCTCGCTCACGTGCTCGGCGGTGCCGGTGCACGATCCGTCGGGCCAGATCACCGCCGTGCTCGACGTGAGCAGCCGCTCGACCATGTCGCAGCAGCACCTGCTGGTGCTGCTGGGCATGACCGCACGCATGATCGAGAACCGCCTGATCGACGTGCGCTATCCGCACGCGCACCCGATCCACTTTCACAGCCGGCCCGAGTTCGTCTACACGCTGCACGAAGGCAAGCTGATCGTCGATGGCGACAGCCGGGTGCTGGCGGCCAACCACAGCGCGCTGTTCCAGCTCGGCGTGGATTCGGTACGCGAGATCCGCGAGCGCCGGCTCGACCAGATCTTCCAGACCACGCTCGACGGCATTCTCGAGCGCAGCCAGCGCGCGTCGTACCACCCGGTGGTCACCTACCGCGCCAATGCGGCGCACCGCTTCTTCGCGGTGGCCCGCATGCCGGCGCACGACGAAACGGCAAGCAGCCGCTCGCGCGACGCGGCCACGCGCTCGCTGCGCATTGCCGCACCGGACCAGCCGGCGGTCGCCCAGGCAGCCCATCACATCGCCGCGCCGATCTTTGCCGACCCGCAGTTGCGCGGCCTGCTGGACACGGCGCGTCGCGTGGTCTCGTTCGGTACGCCGCTGCTGCTGCACGGCGAGACCGGCGCCGGCAAGGAGATCTTTGCGCGCGCGATTCACGACGGCAGCCCGCGCGCGCGCGGGCCCTTCGTTGCGATCAACTGCGCGAGCCTGCCCGAGAGCCTGATCGAATCGGAGTTGTTCGGCTATCGCGCCGGTGCTTTCACGGGGGCCGAGCGACGCGGCCGCTTGGGCAAGATCGCCCAGGCCAATGGCGGCACCTTGTTCCTCGACGAAATCGGCGACATGCCGCTGGGCCTTCAGGCGCGATTGCTGCGCGTGCTCGATGAACGCACGGTGACGCCGCTGGGCACCGACGAGCCCCAGAGCGTCGAGTTCCAGTTGCTGAGCGCCACGCACCGCCAGTTGGCGCAATTGGTGTCCGACGGCGAGTTCCGCGAGGATCTTTACTACCGGCTGGCCGGCATCGAGATGACCGTGCCGGCGCTGCGCGATCGGCTCGATCGGGCGGACCTGATCCGCGCCGTGCTTGCCGAGGAAGGTGGCGCGGAGCTGCCGATCCAGCCGGCGGCATGGGACCTGCTGATGCAACACCCGTGGCCAGGCAACGTGCGCCAGTTGCGCCACGTGCTGCGCACGTCGGTGGCGCTCGCCAACGGCACCGCCTTGACGCTTGAGCAGCTTCCGTCGTTGCGCGCGGTGCCGCCGGCGTCGGTCAGCCGCGAGCGAGCATCGGCGACGGCTGTCGACGAGCCTCCACTGACGTCCGAGCAGATGCACGAGCGTCAGGCGCTGCTCGACTTGCTGGAGAAGCAGCGCTGGAACGTCAGTCATGTCGCGAAGGACCTGCACGTCAGTCGCAACACTCTGTACCGCCGGATGCACAGACTGCGCATCCCGCTGACGCAGGGCGACTGAAGCCTCCCGCGCGTTCAACTCACCGATGACCGCAGTTGCCGCGGGCCGCCGCTTCGCTTGGGCCATCACCGGGTCGGGTCACTACCTCGAAGAATCGTTGGCGATCGCGGCGCGATTGCCCGCAGTCGACCTCTACCTGTCGGCAGCGGCCGAAGAGGTGCTGCCGATGTACGGCCATCGGATCGAGACGCTGAAGGAGCGCTATCGGGTGTTCCGCGATCGCACCGCAAGCGCGGTGCCGGTGGGCACGCTGTACGAAGAGCACTACCACACGCTGGTGATCGCCCCCGCCACCAGCAACACGGTGGTCAAGTGCGCTCTGGGCATCAGCGACACGCTGCCCACCAACATGTTCGCGCAGGCCGGCAAGCTGGGCATTCCGAGTCTGGTGTTCGCCTGCGACACCGAGCCGCTGGTGGTGACCAAGGCGCCGCACGACTGGGTCACGCTGCGGCCGCGGCGCATCGAATTGAGCAACGTGGAGAGGCTGCGCGAGATCGAGCACTGCGTGGTGCTGCGCTCGCCCGCTGAGCTCGAGGGGGCGTTGGCCGCGCGACTGAACGAGTTGGCGCTGGCATGGAACACATCGTCTTCCTGACCGGCCGCCTGGCCGAGCCCGCGTTGCGGCGCGTGCTCGACCAGATGCTGGCCGATGCCGGCGATGCGCCGCCGTTCACCTACCAAGTGCGCGAGATCGGCCTGCAGGTGGCCGCGCTGATGACCGCCGACATGATCGGCCGGCGCCTCGAGGCACCGGTGGCGGCCGATCGCATCATCGTGCCCGGCCGCTGCCGTGGCGATCTCGATGCACTGACGGCACGCTACGGCATTCCGGTCGAACGCGGGCCGGAGGAGCTGAAGGACCTGCCGCGGCATTTCAACCATGCCGCGCGCAACATCTCGCTGGACGATTACGAGGTGATGATCTTCGCCGAGATCGTCGACGCGCCGCGGCTGGATCTCCAAGAGATCGTCGTGCGCGCCAAGCGCCTGGTGGCCGATGGCGCCGACGTGATCGACCTCGGCTGCCTGCCCGAGACACCGTTCGGATTGCTCGCCGAAGCCGTGCGTGCGCTCAAGATCGAGGGGCTGCTGGTCAGCGTCGATTCGCAGAACGACGACGAGTTGCTGCGCGGTGGCCGCGCGGGCGCCGACTACCTGCTCAGCTTGTCGCTCGACAATCTGTGGATCGCCGACCAGGTTGCGGCCACGCCGGTGCTGATCGGGCGCACCCCGCAGGACGAAGCCTCGCTGTGGGCGGCCGTCGAAGCGATGTCGGCCAAGGGGCGCGCCTTCCTGGCCGACCCGATTCTCGACCCCCTCCCGTTCGGGTTGCTGGCGTCGCTGCAGCGCTATCAGCGGCTGCGCGAGCGCTTTACGAGCGCGCCCATCATGATGGGCGTGGGCAACCTGACCGAGTTGACCGAAGCCGACACCAGTGGCATCAACGCCGTGATGCTCGGCATCGCAGCCGAGCTGCGCGCCGGCGCGATCCTCACCACCCAGGTGAGCTCGCACGCGCGCCGCGCCGTGCGCGAGGCCGATTGGGCGCGGCGCATCATGCATGCGGCCGCCACGTTGAAGATGCTGCCCAAGGGCCTGTCGGACGCCCTGCTGACCGTGCACGCCAAGCACCCGTTTCCGGACACGCCGCAGGAGATTGCGGCCGTGGCCAGCCAGGTGCGAGATCCCAACTTTCGGGTGCAGGTCTCGGAGCAAGGCCTGCATGTCTACAACCGCGATGGGCTGCGCCTCGGCCAGGACCCGTTTGCGCTGTGGCCGCATTTGGGTCTGGAGGCAGACGCGGCGCATGCCTTCTACATGGGCGTGGAACTTGCACGCGCGCAGATCGCCTGGCAACTGGGCAAGCGCTATGTGCAGGACCAGCCGCTCGACTGGGGCTGTGCGGCGGATGCGCCGGCGGTCAACCTGCTGCAGCCATGTGCACCCGGCAGCACGCTGACCCATCGCGCGGTCGCCAAGCCCAGCACGCAGGCACCGACAGACGACGCTGACTGACGACCCGATGGCCGAGCTGATCTACGAAGCCGTGATCACCACCTGCTCGCCGGCGCACGAAGTGCACGTGGCGCCGATGGGGGTGCGCTATGCCGACGGCCCGGCGCGCGACGTGGTGCTGATGCCGTTCAAGCCGTCGACCACGCTGCGCAACATCGAGTCGACCGGCCATGCCGTGCTCAACCTCGTGACCGATGTGCGCGTGTTTGCCGGCTGCGTGACCGGCCGGCGCAACTGGCCGACCGTGCCGGTGCCCGAGGCCGCCGGCGTCAGGCTGGCGTCTGCGCTGGGCCACGTGGCGCTGGCGCTGGTGGACCTGCGCGACGACGAGCAACGCCCGGTGCTGCGCCTCAAGCGATTGCACGAGGCCCAGCATGCACCGTTCGTCGGCTTCAATCGCGCGCAGGCAGCGGTCGTCGAAGGGGCCGTGCTGGTGAGTCGCCTGCACCTGCTGCCGGCCGACAAGATCGACAGTGAGATGCGCTACCTGCAAATCGCGATCGACAAGACCGCGGGCCCGGTCGAACTCGAGGCCTGGAGCTGGCTGCAGCAGGCCATCGCGAGCCATCGACCCGCGCCCGGCGGCTCGTGATGCGCCTGCTCGTCAGCGCCAAGAATCGCGCCGAGGCCCTGGCGGCCGCGGCCGCCGGCGCGGACTTCATCGATCTCAAAGACCCGGCTGCCGGTGCGCTCGGCGCTCTGCCGATCGAACACATCGCTGCGATCACCGCAGCGCTGCGCGCGGGCCACCCCGCGCATGCCATCAGCGCCACGGTCGGCGACGCCGACGACACGCCGATTGGCGAGGTGTTGGTGCGCGTGCGGGCCGTGGCGGCTTGTGGTGTCGACTACGTCAAGGTCGGCGTCGCACCGGGCGAGCGC
>Ga0068867_100000254_pt1 | contig 35276 bp, 34 predicted proteins | sample KBSMisM32_FD_65649 | JGI IMG/M metagenome (GOLD analysis project Ga0068867, IMG submission 65649) | Miscanthus rhizosphere microbial communities from Kellogg Biological Station, Michigan, USA - KBS Miscanthus M3-2 | ecosystem: Host-associated > Plants > Roots > Rhizosphere > Soil ...
GCCGCGACGACGGACCTCGACCTCGGCGTCGCCGTCATCGCGCTCGACCGCACGCCGCCGGAGGCGATCGCCGCCGACGTCGAGCGCCTCGGGCTCGATCCGGCTCGGCTCTGGCTCGGCGTCGGTGCCGGCTTCGGCGCGAAGCCGCTGACTCGAATGCGGGAGGCCCTGCCCGTGCTGCGCGACGCCCTGCCCGGCGTCCGCCTCGTCCTCGCCGCGATGGGCCCGAAGATGTGCGAGCTGGCGGGGGCCGAGTACGACGGTGCTTTCTTCAACTGGATGACGCCCGAGTTCGCCGCCGGCGCCCGCGGGAAGGTCGAAGCCGGTGCCGGCGGCGCGGGTCGTCCGACCCCGCCGAGCTTCGGCTACGTCCGCACCGCCGTCGGCCCGGATGCCGCCGCCCGCCTCGCCAAGGAGGAATCGTTCTACCGCGACCTCCACGACGGCTACCGCAGCCACTTCGCCCGTCTAGCCGAGCCCGAGGGCACCGTTGGCGTCGCCGCCGCTGATGCGGAGGAGGCCCAGTCCCAGCTCGCCCGCTACACCGCCCTCGACACGATCGTCGTCCGCGGCCTCGCCAGCGCCACGGTCGAGGCGATGGCCGCCGTCGCCGAGGCCGCCGCCCCTTAGCCGCTTCCGGTGCGCTTTTTGCGGTTCTATAACCACATAAAGCGCACCGGAACGTGGACAAGCAGATCGTCATTCGCACGGCTCGCCCATGACGACGTGGACGCCGTGCTCACGCTCTGGGCGAAGACCCGCAGCGAGCACGCGAGCGTCCCGGACAGCAGAGAGGACCTCAAGCGGCTGATCGACGACTCGCCGGCAGCTCTGCTCGTAGCGGAGCTTGACGGCACCCTCGTCGGCGCCGTCATCGCCGCCTGGGACGGCTGGCGCGGCAACATCTACCGACTCGCCGTCGACGACGGGCATCGCCGCCGCGGCATCGGCCTGCGGCTCGTCCAGGCCGCCGAGAAATACCTCCACGACTGCGGCGCCCGCCGCATCACCGCCCTCGTCGCCTACGACGACCCCGACGCCGGCTCCTTCTGGGACGCCGCGGGCTACCCCCAAGACTCCGACATCGGCCGCCGCATCCGCAATCTCTAGACAGCCCCTGGAAGCCCGGGCATTGGAGACGCTTCAGAGGAGCCCGAGCTTGATGCCGCCAGTGCCGCTTCGTGGGGATGGGCAGAGATGTCCTCGAACTGGCGGATACTCAAAACGCCGGCCTGATCAGGCCGGCGTTTGTCAGGGCGAGGACCTCCCTGCCTATCCCTGCCAACCGCTAGTACGGCGGCAGATCCTCGTACCACTCCCCGAGCGTCTTGAACGCCCGCCAAAACCTCTGCTTGGCCCCCTCTTCGTCGAGCGAGTCGTCGATGTCGGGGGTGTAGAGGGCGTCGACGGTCGGGGTGAAGGCCTGGATGTCGCCCTCACGCGGCTCGATCGTCCGGGAAAGCGGCACTTCCAGGCCGTTGAGGACGCGCAGAGCGGGTTCGCCCATGACGACGACGATCTTCGGCTGCACGATCGCGATCTCCTCGACGACGCGGCGCATGCACTCGCGCGCGGCGAGGTCCGGCTCGGCGATCGGGCACTTGACGCAGAGCGTGCCGTAGACGACGATCGGGTCGATGCCGAGCCGCTTGAAGCTCTTCATCAGGGCGTTGCCGGCGCGGCCGTAGAAGGCGACGCCCTCTTCGATCTCCGCTGGCGCCGGCGCATGCTTGAGCATGAAGACGTCGGCCTGGGGGTGGCCCGAGCCGAGCACCGGCATCAGTTTGCCGCGCGGGCAGTGGGGGCAAGCCTGCAGCTCGTGGCTCAGCTGGTTGAGCTCGCGAATAGCCCGCTCGAGGTACTTCTCCCTGATCTCGTCGTCGGTGGCAGGCACGCTGGGCGATCTCTTTGACGAACCGCGCTCGGCTCCTCTCGCGCGGCGCGCCTGCATCAGCTCTTGCTCGCCGAGCGTGTCCCCCGCCGTCTTGGCCGCCCGCCTCGCACCGGCTTGGCGTCGGGCACGCTGCGTTTCGGCGCCTTCGGCCGTCCCGTCGTCTGCAGCAGCTTCAGCGCCTGCACGTAGACGAGGTTCTTGTGCTTGCGGACGATGTCGGCGTCGCGCATCGCCTCGAGGAACTCGGCCGGGCCGTCGAAGTCGTGGATCCGCACCCGCACGCTGCCAAGCCCCTGCGCCACATGGCTGTCGGAGCCCGCGCCGGGGACGATCCGGTACTTGCGGGCGAAGCGTTCGGCCTCCTCGTTGAAGGCGGTCAAAGCGACGCGCGGGTTGAAGACCTCGAGGATGTCGATCTCCTCGACGATGTCGAGCAGGTGCTCGTAGTCGGGCACCGAGTGGAAGCGGTCGAAGGGGTGTGGGACGTAGACGAGGCCGCCCTGCTCGCGGATCGCGGCGATCGTCTGCGCCATCGTCATCCCGCGGGGGATCTTCTCCTCGATGAAGAGCCCGATCACCTCGCCCTGCTCGGCCGTCTTCACCTCCTCGGCGACGATCACCTTGATCTCACCCGTCTGCTCGGCGATGCGCCGCGCCTCGTGTGCGCCGGAGACCTCGTTGTGATCGGTGATTGCGATCGCCCCGAGGCCGCGGTCGCGAGCCGTCTCGAGCAGCACCTCGACCGGCGTCGCGCAGTCCGGCGAGTGGTCCGTGTGCATGTGCAGGTCGACCTCGACCAGAGGTCGCTCGACGATCCGCCGGCGTAGCTCGGGATCGCCGTCGGGCGCGTGCCGGCGCGCCAGCAGGCGCCGGTAGAGCGCCTCCAGCTCGGCGGCCACCTCGGCCCAGTCACGCCCGTCGCCGGCGGGCTCGAGCAATTCGTAAGAGGCGGGGAAATAGCGCTCGAGCAATTCCCCGGTCTGCTTGCTGATCACGGTCCTGGCGTCGAGGCGGCCGAAGAAGATCTCGACCAGGGGGCGCGCCACCTGAGTCGAGAGCACCCGCTCCTGGGGGGCGTGGAAGGTGGCGACGTTGAGCGAGAAGGAGTGGCGCAGCGCCGCCGAGGAGACGCTCGGCGCGAAGGGCTCGTGGACGTGGACTATGTCGAGGCGCTCGCTGCGCAGCGGCCGCTTCACCGAGTCGCCGGTGGCGAAGCGCAGCACGCGGTGCCCGCGCCGCTCGAGCTCCTCGCCGACCCGGTCGGCGAACTCGCTCGCCGGATCGGTCGCGGCGCGCCGACGCGGCGCGACCTGTGCGATCGAAAGTTGCTCGCCGGGCACCGGCCTCTAGGCGGAGACCTTCGCCTCGTCCGGCGCCGGCGCCTTGCGCCGCGCGTTGGCGGCGATGAACTCCTCTGTCCTCTCTCGCGCCTCGTCGTCGGGCCGCTGGCTGTGCGGTGACTTCATCAGGTAGCTCGACGGGCCGTCGAGCTGTCCGGCGATGCCGTTGTTGAGCGCCAGCTTGATGATCCGCACGGCGTCGATCACGACCCCGGCCGAGTTGGGCGAATCCCAGACCTCGAGCTTCAGCTCGACGTTCAGGGGCACGTCGCCGAAGGCTTTGCCCTCGAGCCGGATGTGCGCCCACTTGCGGTCGGTGAGCCAGGCGACGTAGTCGGACGGGCCGACGTGGACGTCTTCCTCGGGCAGCTCGTGACCCATGATCGAGGTGACCGCGTTGGTCTTCGAGATCTTCTTCGAGTCGAGCCGCTCGCGCTCGAGCATGTTGAAGAAGTCCATGTTGCCGCCGACGTTGAGCTGCGAGGTGCGCTCCATGCGCACGCCGCGGTCGTGAAAGAGCCGCGCCAGCTGGCGATGGACGATCGTCGCGCCGACCTGGGACTTGATGTCGTCGCCGATGATCGGCAGCCCCGCCTCCTCGAAGCGCTTGTCCCAATAGTCCTCGCGGGCGATGAAGACCGGCAGGCAGTTGACGAAGCCGACGCCCGCCTTGAGCGCCTGCTCGACGTACCACTTGGTCGCGTCCTCGGAGCCGACCGGCAGGTAGCAGACGAGCACGTCCGCCTTCGACTCCTTGAGGATGCCGACGACGTCCGCGGTTTCGCCCGGCGCCTTGGTGATCTTCTGCTTCAGGTACTTGCCGAGCCCGTCGAGGGTCATGCCGCGCTCGACCTTGACCCCGAGGTTGGGCACGTCGGCGAACTTGATCGTGTCGTTCTGGCCGGACCAGATCGCCTCCGAGAGGTCCTTGCCGACCTTCTCGGAGTCGATGTCGAAGGCGGCGACGAACTCGACGTCGCTGACGTGGTAGCCGCCGAGGTCGACGTGCATCAGGCCCGGGACCTGGTCGGAGGGGTCGGCGTCCTTGTAGTACTGGACGCCCTGGATGAAGGAGTTGGCGCAGTTGCCGACGCCGACGATCGCGACGCGGACCTTGTCGTCCGTCCGTGCGACGCCGTTGCTGCCAGATGCTCCGTTGGTCTCGCTCATGAAGTTGGAAGTCCTTCCTCGATCGGGCTAAGCGGCAAGAGACACCTGGGCCGCGGACTGGTTACAGGTCAGGCGGGGAGTTCGCCTCGTTGGAAAGCTGGTTTCTGACGTGCCATACGCGCTGGATCGTCGTGACCACGGTCAGCGCCGCGATCAGGTAGACCGCCGGCGCCAGGAGCTCGAAATCGCCGAGTCCGGCGCCCTTGGCGAAGACCAAGCCAACGGAGAGTATGACCACTCGCACAGGACGTGTGGCCAGTCCCACCTTGCACTCGACTCCGAGCGCCTCGGCGCGGGCGCGGGTGTAGGAGACCATCAGCGAGCCGAGCACCGCGACGACGCACATCGCCGCGGCGAAGTCCTGACCCGTGGCGGCGAAGTAGCCGGCGACGGCGGCGAGCACGATGCCCTCCTCGATCCGGTCGAGCGTCGAGTCGAGGAAGGCGCCGAAGAGGGTTCCCTTGCCCGACATCCGCGAGTAGCGGCCGTCGAGCGTGTCCATCACCGAGCCGAGGACGAAGGCGACGCCGGCGAGGAAGAAGAGCCGCTGGGTGACGAGCACCGCGGCCACCAGGTTGCCGATCAGGCCGGCGATCGAGATCGCGTTCGGCGTCAGCCGCGACTCGATCAGGCGCTCGCGGGCGTAGGCGCGAAGCTCCTGGCCGTTGCGGGCCTGGCGTCCGTTGCGGCGAGCGCCAGGCCTCCTCGGGGGCGCCGAAGAGTCCATGCGTCGTGAGGCTATCGGTCAGCGCTGCCCCCAGCGATGCGATCTGCATCAAGTTCTCGATGAAATGGCTGGGGAACTTGATGCGCGTAATCAGGCCTCGGCTTCCTGGGGCGCCGAGGTTCGGCCCCAGGCCCAAGCGTGCGGCCGGGCGCGGGCGAGCAGGCGCTGGGCGACCACGGCCGAGGTGAGCGCCACGGCCCAGCCGAGGGCGACGTCGAGCCAGTAGTGGTTGCCGGTGACGATCACGACCCAGGCGATGAGCAGCGGCCAGGTCACCCAAAAGGCCTTGGCCACGCGGCTGCGGCAGACGATCGCGCCGGTGACGCCGATCATCATCGCGAAGGCACAGTGCATGCTGGGGACCGCGGCGTACGGGTTGATGAACACTTTCGCCAAGGTCGAGTCGTGATTGACGTTGGAGAAGTCGACGATCGTGTCGACGAAGCCGCTCTCGGGGAACATCCGCGGCGGCGCCGTGGGGAAGAGCGTGTAGCCGATCAGAGCCAGTCCCATCGAGACGACGAACATGTTGCGGACGAAGTAGTAGGAGTCGTTGCGGAAGAGGTAGAGCCAGACCAGGAAGCCGAGCGCGATCGAGAATTGTGCGTTGAGGTAGAGCTGGTTGGCGACCACGATCAGCCAGTGGGCCGGCAGGAAGAAGGCCTGCAGGCTGGGCTCGAAGAGGGCGTGGGCGGAGCGCTCGAGGTCGATTACCTGCTGGCCGTGGGCGATCGCCTCGGAGCGCTGGCCGTCGGCGATGCCGCGGACGAGCTCGTAGCCGGCGTCGACGCCGACCAGGATCGCGATCTGCCGCCCGGCGTCTCCCCAGCCTTGGGGAAGCTTGGATCCGATGCGGGCGAGCGCGCGAGACACGAAGTGTCAATTGTAATTCGCGCGTTAACGGGAGCGGTTTGGCGGGCGGGTCCTGTCGTCGGGTGGGGCGGCCGTCCTTGCGCTACGCGCTGCTTCGGGCACCGGGATGCCATCGGCTTGAGGGACAACCCCCGCCCTCAGCAGCCTCCGCGCGGCGGAGTCCACCTCCACCCGACACCACCCGCCCGAGAAGCCGTTCCGTTAAGCGACGAAACTCAATACGTCGTCGATGACGCGGGCATCGTCGATCCAGGGCCAGTGGCCGGCGGCGGGGACGACTTGGAGCGTGGAGCTGGGGAGGGCTCGGGCGTAATCCTCGGCGAACTTGGTGGGAAGGTATGGGTCGCGGTCGCCCCAGACGACGAGGGAGGGGCAGGTGAGATTCGAGAGGTCTCGGCCGGCGGCGGCGAGGCGCTTGGGGTCGGCGTGGCGGTAGAGGGCGAGTACGGCGCGGGACGTTCCCTTGTCCCAGTGGCGCCAGACCATGTCGACGAACTCGGGCGGCATCGGCCGACGATCGCCGCTGGCCTGGCGCATCAGCAGCGCCATACCCGACTTGCTTGTGGTCCGGTTGAGGATCTCGCCGATTGGCTTGCGGCGCCAGAGCTGGGCGATCCAGTGCCAGCGGTAGCCGGGCAACAGGGGGACCGTGTCGATCACGACGAGCTTCTCGACCAGCTGCGGACGCCGCTGTGCCCCGATCAGCGCCAGTCCGCCCCAGTCGTGGACGACGAGCTTGCGCCGCGTCACGCCGAGCTCGTCCAAGCACCTCTCCAGAAAGGCCGAGAGGCCGTACATCGAGTAGTCGAACCGCTTCGGATCCGGACGCGCCGATCGCCCCCATCCCGGCATGTCGATCGCGATCGCCGGTCCGCCCCGTCCCATGAAGGGCAGCCAGTCCTCTCCATGCGTCGGGTTGCCATGGCAGTAAACCGTCGGCGTCCCGTCCCCGGGCGCCCGGCGGTAGAAGACACGCGTCCCGTCCAAAACCAGCTCGCCCTCTTCGATCGCGCGCGCCACGGCCCGAACCCTATTTCGTCCCGTCGTTACCGCTTCGTCGGGTGGCGTAGGCAAGGGGTACCCCTCGAACCGGCGGATACTCAAAGCGCCGAGCCAATTGGCGAGGCGCTTGTCGGGGCGAGGGGTACCCCTTGCCTACGCCACCGCGCCGATACGGTCCGCCAATGACCTGGAAACGCCCAGACAAGCGCCGCGTACGAGCGATCAGAGACCGCTTGCGGGAGATGTACGGCCAGCCGGTCAACGAGCCGCACGGGCATCCGATCGCCGAGTTGGTCAAGACGGTCCTCTCGCAGCACACGAACGACCGCAACCGGGACCGGGCTTTCGCCGCGCTGCGCGAGCGCTTTCCGACCTGGGAGGAGGTGCGCGGCGCGCCCGTGGGCGAGGTCGAGGAGGCGATCCGCCCGGGCGGCTTGTCGAAGCAGAAGGCGCCGCGGATCCAGGCGATCCTCGAGCAGCTCGGCGACCCGCCCGATCTCGACTGGACCGAGACGGCGCCGCGCGAGGAGTCGATGGCCTATCTCGACGCGCTGCCGGGGGTGGGGCGCAAAACCGCGGCCTGCGTCCTGATGTTCACCTGGGACATCCCCGAGATCCCTGTCGACGTCCACGTCCACAGGGTCGGCGGGCGGCTGGGCTTCTTCCCGGAGAAGGCGTCGTTCGAGCGCGCCCACGACGAGATGCTCGCCGCCGTCGAGCCCGCCGATGCCTACGAGCTGCACATGAACCTGATCCGCCACGGGCGCGAGATCTGCCGCCCGAAGCCACGCTGCGGCGAATGCCAGCTACGCCGGATGTGTCCCTGGTACCGTGCCGGACGCAAAATGCCTTCGGAGCCCGGCAAGTGAGCAAGAAAACCTTCGTCGTCTTCGGCCTCGTGGTCCTGGTCCTGGCCGTCGCCATCCCCTGGCTCGCCTTCCGCTCGAACGGCGATGCGGACACCGGCGCTCAGGACGTGCCCGCCGATCTGAAGTCCGGCCAGAGCCTCTTCCAGACCAACTGCGGCACCTGCCACACGCTCTACGCGGCCGGCACGGACGGCAACTACGCCCCCAACCTCGACGTGCTGCTCGCGCCCAACGGTCCGCCGGAAGGCCCAAGCGCGAAAACGACGATCAAAGCCGCCGAAGGGCGCGTCCTCAACGCGGTCGAAAAGGGCGTCGACAGCAGCACGACGCCGGGGCGGATGCCGCCGGACATCCTCAACGAAGAGCAGGCCCAGGAAGTCGCCGAATTCGTGGCGCATGTCGCCGGCGAGGGCTAGTTGCAGTCGCCCCCGCCGGCGGATCGCTAGTGCGCGAATCGCAGGGCGCTGAATAGCCCCGCATGGTCTGAGTCCCAGAAGCCGTTGACCGGCTGGCGGCCGGTCACATATGAAGCCTTCAGCTTCACCTCTTTGGGGTCGCGGGTCATCACGTGGTCGACCTGGTGGTCGAAGTCGGCGACCGAGCCGCCGGAGCCGACCGCGAGCAGGCTCGACTTCAGGCAGCAGCCGAGTGGGTCGCCCGTGCTGCGCTCCCGCATCCCCGCCGCCGTCAGGGTTTCGTAGGCCTGCCGATCGCCCGGTTCGACGGTGTCGTCGTCCGAGTTGAGGTCGCCGACCAGAATTACCGGCAGCTTGCTCGTCGCCGGACCGCCGGGGGCGACCAGCTCAGCAGCCTGCCGCGCGCGGATGCTGGGCACTTCCGAGGCCGGGTCGAAAGCCTCGAGGTGCGTATCGACGAAGCGGAACATGTGGCTGCCCCGGACCTTGACGTCGATCGCCGTCCAGCCGCGAGTCACCGTCACGTTGACCCCCGAGATCGTCTCGGTCAGCAGGCTGGCGAAATGGCCGGCTTTGGCGTGCTTGAAGACGATGCCGGCGTCGTTGCGGACAAGGATCACGTCCCGCATCGTCAGCCGGCCGTTGATCTCGGCGTCTGGGATCAGTCCGTTGGGGCCGTCGCCTTTGACGCCGTTCTCGTTGGCCGGGGCTTCGAAGTCGAACTCGTCCTGCGATACCGCAACCCGGTACTGCGGCTTGCCTTTACCGCCCTTCCCCTTGCCCTTGTTGAGCTGGGCGAGCAGTTCCTTCAGATAGTCGTAGCGGACCGTAGTCGCCGTTGGGGTCGCGGTCGAGTTGATCAGGGGTTCGACGCTGGGCGGACCGGTGCGCCAGAGCGCCACCTCCTGCAGCCCGACCAGGTCGGGCTTCTTCTTGAGGATCTCCTGCGCCAGCCCCTTGGCACGAACGGGGAAGTCGTTGGCGGCCACTTCGCGGAGCACCTGGCCGTTCAGCTCGGTGAATTCCCCGAGGCTTTTTGCGCCGATCGGCGGTCCGAGATCCGCTCCCAGATACAGGTTGCGCGTCATCACCTTGGCTTCGTGTCCCTGGCCGCGGTCTTTGCCCGGTTTGGCCCCTGCCGTCGCGGGCAGAAGGACGAAGAGCAGAGCAGCGGCCAGGAGCGCGGCCGCCTGCCGGATGGCGATGCGAGCGTGATTCACGTTTTTCCTCCTCGTCTGCGACCCGGTCAGCCAGGTCGGTCTGGTCGAGGCGCCTCCACTACCCGCATAACCCAATATACGCGCCAAAGGTTTGGCAGAGGGGAAAAAATCTGCCATAATGGCGCTTAGATTTTTTGATAGACCACTCTAGACCGGAGGTAGCTGCATAGTGGGCAAGACGATCGGAATCGACCTCGGAACGACCAACTCCTGCGTCGCCGTGCTGGAGGGAGGCGAGCCTACCGTCCTGGAGAACGCCGAGGGGGGTCGGACGACGCCGTCCGTCGTCGCCTTCGCCGAGTCGGGCGACAGGCTGGTGGGCACCGTCGCCAAGCGCCAGGCGGTGATGAACCCCGAGAACACGATCTTCTCGATCAAGCGCTTCATGGGCCGTAAGGAGGCCGAAGTCAAGGAGGAGGAGACGATCGTCCCCTACGAGGTGGTGGCGGGCCCGAACGGCGACGTCCGAGTCGACGTGCGCGGCAAGCAGTACAGCCCGCCGGAGATCAGCGCGATGATCCTGCAGAAGCTGAAGACCGACGCCGAAGCGAAGCTCGGCGAAACGGTCGACAGCGCTGTGATCACGGTCCCGGCCTACTTCAACGACGACCAGCGGCAGGCGACCAAGGACGCGGGCAAGATCGCCGGCCTCGACGTCAAGCGGATCATCAACGAGCCGACCGCGGCCTCTCTCGCCTACGGGCTCGACAAGGAGACCGCCGACCACACGATCCTCGTCTTCGACCTCGGTGGCGGCACCTTCGACGTCTCGGTGCTGGAAATCGGCGACGGCGTCTTCGAGGTGAAGGCGACGGCCGGCGACAACCATCTCGGCGGCGACAACTGGGACAAGGCGATCGTCGAGTGGCTGGTCGCCGAGTTCAAGAAGGACCAGGGGGTCGACCTGGCCGCTGACAAGAACTCGCTGCAGCGCCTCTACGAGGCGGCCGAGAAAGCCAAGATCGAGCTCTCCTCGGCCCAGGAGACGCAGATCAACCTGCCCTTCATCACCGCGGTCGAGGGTCAGCCCAAGCACCTCGACCTGAAGCTGACCCGCTCGAAGCTGAACGAGCTGACCGCGGATCTGCTCGAGCGCGTCGTCGGACCGGTGAAACGGGCGCTCGGAGACGCCGGGGCGGGGATCGACCACGTCGTCCTCGTCGGCGGCATGACCCGGATGCCCGCCGTTCGCGATCGCGTCAAGGAGCTGACCGGCAAGGACCCGCATCAGGGCGTCAACCCCGACGAGGTCGTCGCCGTCGGCGCCGCGATCCAGGCGGGCGTGCTGGCCGGCGACGTCAAGGACGTGCTGCTGCTCGACGTCACCCCACTGACGCTGGGGATCGAGACCAAGGGCGGGGTGATGACGAAGCTGATCGAGCGCAACACGACGATCCCGACGAAGAAGTCGGAGACCTTCTCGACCGCCGAGGACAACCAGCCCTCGGTCGAGATCCACGTCCTGCAGGGCGAGCGCGAGATGGCGGCCGGCAACAAGAGCCTCGGCAAGTTCCAGCTCACCGGCATTCCGCCGGCGCCGCGCGGACTGCCGCAGATCGAGGTCACCTTCGACATCGACGCCAACGGCATCGTCCACGTGACCGCCAAAGACCTCGGCACGGGCAAGGAGCAGAAAATCGAGATCAAGTCCGGCTCGGGGCTCTCCGAGGAGGAGATCCAGGGCATGGTCTCCGATGCCGAGGCGCACGCCGAGGAGGACCGCAAGCAGCGCGAACTGGCCGAGGCGCGCAACCTCGCCGAGAACGCCGCCTACCAGTCCGAGAAACAGCTCGAGGAGCTGGGCGACAAAGTCGACGCTTCCGCCAAGGAGGAGATCGAGGCGGCGATCAAGGACGTGCGCGAGGCGCTCGAGTCCGACAGCGCCGAGGAGATCAACGCTAAGACGGAGGCGTTGACGGCGGCCTTCCAGAAGGTGTCGGCGCAGATCTACGAGGCGGCGCAGGCCGAGGCCGCGGCGTCGGCTGACGGTGCCCCGGCGGACGGCGGGTCCGCAGACGAGGAGGAAGTGGTCGAGGCGGAGGTCGTGGATGAGGGGGATGACAAATGAGTCGTCCCGAGGAAGGGTCCGCGGAGCAACGGCCAGCGGGTCCTGACGACCGGGGCCAGGGGCCTCAGCCCGCGGGTCCTGTTGCCGCAGGGGACCCACCACCCCCTGCGGGCGCTGACGCGTCCTCGGGGGCGGTGCCCCCTACGGCGCCACCCGCGGGAGAGGCGTCTGACCAGGTCGAGCAAGATCTGGAGGCGTTGCTGACGGACACGCAGCGCGAGCGGGACGAGTACCTGGATCTCGCCAAGCGGACCAAGGCCGATTTCGAGAACTTCCGCAAGCGGATGGCCGCCGACGTGGAGGCGGCCGCCGCGCGCGGGCGCGCGGAGCTGATCAGGGACGTGGTTCCTGTACTCGACGACTTGGAGAGGGCGATCCAGGCGGCGGGGCTCGATCCAGAGGGGGACTCCGAGGACGGCTTGTCACACGGCGTCTTGCTCGTCTTCAGGAGCTTGCGGGAGTCGCTGAGTCGTCATGGCGTCGAGGCGGTTGATCCGAAAGGGGAGAGGTTCGACCCCAACGCTCACGAAGCGCTTTCCACCCAGCCCGCGGACGGGGTCGAGTCCGGCGTGGTCGTCGAGACGATGCAGAAGGGCTACCGGCTCGGGGAGCAGTTGATCCGACCCGCTCGTGTGGTGGTGAGCGAGTAAGAGGGCATGGCCGACGACCTCTACAAGACGCTTGGCGTAGCCAAAGGGGCCTCCGACGAGGAGATCAAGAAGGCGTACCGCAAGCTCGCCCGCAAGTACCACCCCGACCGCAACCCCGACGACGCCAAGGCCGAGGAGAAGTTCAAGGAAGTCCAAGGCGCCTACGACGTCCTCTCCGACGCCGAGAAGCGTAAGGAGTACGACTCCGGCGGCGGCATGTTCGGCGGCTTCGGCGGTGGGCCCGGCGGCGGTGGGCCGTTCGGCGGCGGAGCGCCGGGCGGGGGGTTCGGAGGAATCGATCTCGGTGACCTCCTCGGCGGGGTGTTTGGGCGCGGTGGTGGCCGCGCCCAGCCGCAGCAGGTGCGCGGCCGCGACCTCGAAACCGAGGTCAGCCTCAGCTTCGACCAAGCGGTGAACGGCGCCCAGGTGAGCGTCACCGTGCCGAAGGCCGAACGCTGCCCGACGTGTCACGGCAGCGGCGCCAAACCGGGGACGAGCCCGACCACCTGCCCACGCTGCGAAGGGCGTGGCATCGACGCCCAGAGCCAGGGCTTCTTTTCGATCAGCCAGCCCTGCCCGCGGTGCGGCGGCCAGGGCCAGATCGTCGAGGACCCCTGCCCGACCTGCAGTGGCTCTGGCCTCACCCAGCAAACCAAGCGCTACAAGGTGAAGGTCCCGGCGGGGGTGAAGAACGGCGCCCGGATCAGACTCGCCGGCAAGGGCGAGGCCGGACAGCGCGGCGGGCCGCCCGGCGACCTCTTCGTCGTCACCCGCGTCGCCGCCTCGCCGGTCTTCAAGCGCCTCGATGGCGGCAACCTCGAGGTGACGGTGCCGATCACGATCGCCGAGGCGCTGCGCGGAGCGACGATCGAGGTGCCGACGCTGGAGGGGACGAAGAAGATCAAGGTCGGCGCCGGCGCCAAACACGGACAGGTGCAGCGCCTCAAGGGGGAGGGCCCGCCGAAGCCGCGCGGCCGCGGCAAGGGCGACATCCGCTACCGGCTCGAGATCGAGATGCCGAAGGAGCTGACCGAGGAGCAGGAAAAGGCCGCCGAGGCGCTCGCCGAGGCCTTCAACGGCTCCGACCCGCGAGCTGAGCTGCTGCGCAAGGCGGAATTGCGATGAGCGCGATGCGACGCCAGCGGATCGAGGTCTCGATCGACTCCGACCGGGGCGTCTTCATGATCTCGGTGGCCGCCGAGCTCGCCCACATGCATCCGCAGACGCTGCGCATGTACGAGGCGCGCGGGCTGATCCGGCCCCAGCGCTCGCCGAAGAACACGCGCCTGTACTCGCAGCGCGACGTCGAGCGCCTGCAGCGCATCCAGCAGCTGACTGCCGAAGGGCTGAATCTGGCCGGAGTCGAGCGGGTGCTGGCGCTGGAGCGCAGGCTGAGCGAGCTGGAAAGGAAAGCCGATGCAGCCGGATAGGTTCACCGTCAAGTCGCAGGAAGCCGTCTCCGCGGCGCAGCAGCTCGCCAGCGCCAAGCACAACCCCGAGATCGCGCCCGCCCACCTGCTGGTCGCCCTGCTCGTCCAGGAAGAGGGGATGACTGCGCCGATCCTCCAGAAGCTCGGCGTGGACCCGGCGGCGCTCGGGGCCCGGGCCCACGAGGCGATCGAGTCGCAGCCGAAGCTGAGCGGAGCGGGCGAGCAGGAGCCGCGCCCGTCCGCATCTCTGGTCAGGACGCTGCAGCAGGCCGAGAAGGAGATGGCCAAGCTGGGCGACGAGTACATCTCGACCGAGCACCTGCTGCTGGCGTTGACCGGGAAGGGCTCGGGCGTCGAGGAGGTTCTTCCCGACCGCGGCTCGCTGGAGCAGGCGATCGCCGAGGTGCGCGGCCCGCACAAGGTCACCTCGCCCAATCCGGAGGACAGCGTCCAGGCCCTGCAGAAATTCGGACGCGACCTGACCGCCGAGGCGGAGGCGGGCAAGCTCGACCCCGTAATCGGCCGCGACGAGGAGATCCGCCGCGTGATCCAGGTGCTCTCGCGGCGGACGAAGAACAACCCGGTGCTGATCGGCGACCCCGGCGTGGGCAAGACGGCGATCGTCGAGGGCCTGGCGCAGCGAATCGTCGCCGGCGATGTGCCGGAGAGCCTGCGCGACCGGCGGGTGATCGCGCTCGACATCGGCTCGCTGCTCGCCGGCTCGAAGTACCGCGGCGAGTTCGAGGAGCGGCTGAAAGCGGTGCTGACCGAGGTGCGGGAGGCCGAGGGCCAGATCGTCGTCTTCCTCGACGAGCTGCACACGATCGTCGGCGCCGGCGCCGCCGAGGGCGCGGTCGACGCCGCCAACCTGCTGAAGCCGATGCTGGCCCGCGGCGAGCTGCGCGCCGTCGGCGCAACCACGCTCGACGAGTACCGCAAGCACGTCGAGAAAGACGCGGCGCTGGAGCGGCGCTTCCAGCCGGTGCTCGTCGGCGAGCCTGACATCAACGACACGATCGCGATCCTGCGTGGGCTGAAGCCCCGTTATGAACAGCATCACGGCGTGCGGATCGCCGACTCGGCGATCGTCGCGGCGGCGACCCTCTCGGAGCGCTATATCGCGGACCGCTTCCTGCCCGACAAGGCGATCGACCTGATCGACGAGGCGGCCTCGCGGCTGAAGATCGAGATCGATTCGGTGCCAACCGAGATCGACGAGGTCGAGCGTCGCGTCCAGCAGCTGGAGATCGAGCGCGAGGCGTTGAAGAAGGAGACCGACGAGGCGTCGAGAGCGCGTCTTGAGGCGCTCGAGGCCGATGTCGCCAATCTGCGCGAGGAGGCGACGGAGCTGCGCACCCGCTGGCGGAGCGAGAAGGAGCCGCTCGAGGCGATCAAGGAGGCGAAGGCAAGGCTCGAGCAGGCCAGGTTGGAGGCTGAGCGCGCCGAGCGCGAGACGGATCTCGAGCAGGCGGCGAAGCTGCGCTACGGCGAGATCCCCGAGCTGGAGAAGACGGTGGCCGAGCAGGAGGCCCGGCTGGCGGAGCTGCACGCGGATGGCGGCACGATGCTGGCCGACGAGGTGACCGAGGAGGACGTCGCCGAGGTCGTCGCAAAGTGGACCGGCATTCCCGTCAGCCGCCTGATGGAGGGCGAGGTCGAGAAGCTGATCCATATGGAGGAGCGATTGCACGAGCGGGTGATCGGCCAGGGCGAGGCGATCGCCGCGGTCTCCAACGCCCTGCGCCGCTCGCGGGCCGGGCTCTCGGATCCGAACCGGCCGATCGGCAGCTTCCTCTTCCTCGGCCCGACCGGGGTGGGCAAGACCGAGCTGGCCAAGGCGCTGGCCGAGTTCATGTTCGACTCCGAGCAGGCGATCGTCCGGCTCGACATGTCCGAGTACATGGAGAAGCACACGGTGGCGCGGCTGATCGGCGCACCGCCCGGCTACGTCGGCTACGAGGAGGGCGGTCAGCTGACCGAGGCGGTGCGCCGCCGGCCCTACGCGGTGGTCCTGCTCGACGAGATCGAGAAGGCGCACCCCGACGTCTTCAACACGCTGCTGCAGATCATGGACGACGGCCGTCTCACCGACGGCCAGGGCCGCACGGTGAGCTTCACCAACACGGTCTTGATCATGACCTCCAACGTGGGCAGCGACCGGATCGTCGGCGAGTCGGTCGACGAGCGGATCCGCGAGCAGATCGAAGAGGTGCTCGCCGCGACGTTCAAGCCCGAGTTCCTCAACCGCATCGACGACACGGTGATCTTCCACCGCCTCTCCAAGGAGGACATCGGCCGCATCGTCGACCTGCAGGTCGAGCAGCTCGTCGGGCGGGTCGCCGAGCGCGGCATCGAGGTCGAGCTGAGCGACGACGCGGGCACCCTGCTCGGCAACCTCGGCTACGACCCGACCTACGGCGCTCGGCCGCTGAAGCGGGTGATCCAGAAACAACTCGTTGACAAATTGGCGCTCAAGATCCTGGAGGGTGAGTTCCGCGAAGGAGACGTGGTGCGAGTCGGCGCCGCGGGGGGCGAGTTGGTCTTCGACGGCGCAGCTGCCAAGCTACCTGGATAGGACCGCTGGGAAGCCCGGCCCATTATGCGGTGTTAAGGGAAAGCAGGCAGGATCCGACATAACCTCACGATCCCCTCTTTTTCATGCGTGGAAGACCCAAGATCAATTCAGCAGCGACAATTCGCTCGTCCCTTGCCGACGCCGCATTCGCGGTCGAGGAGCGGCTGGTCTGGGGCGGGGCCGACCTGCTGCGCGGCGCCATGGACGCGATCAGGTGGCCATTCGAGCGTCTCGTCTGGGCCGTCGAGCGCGGCCTGGTCTGGCGGCTCGAGGAGCGCACCGGCGGCTGGAGCGAATCGGTGCGGACTGGCAGTGCGCTGGCGCTGGCCCTGCTCGCCGCGGGGGCGGGGGTGCTGGGACTGGTTTGGGCGTCCGGCAACGGTGGCTCGGCGACGGTGGCGCACGAGGCGCCTGCTCCGGTCGCCAAGCCCGTAGCGGCGGCGCCCGTGGAACCGGCGCCCATCCTGCACGGCCCGGCGCCGGACTTCGAGGCGACCGCGCCGAGCTCGGCCCATCCGAACGCGGCGACCGACGGCTCCTCCGAAACGAGCGCCGCGGTCGGCTCTGCCGCCCCGATAGAACTCTCGACCTCGACCGCCTCCAAGGCGCCGGTGGCGCCGGCCGGTCCAGCCGCAACCGCGGTCGCCCATCGTTTCGCCAATGCCTTCGTCCGTTATGAGACCGGCCAGACGGACGCGAAAGTGCGCGCCGCGTTCGCCGCGACCGCCACGCCTAAACTCGCTCGCTCGCTTCTTCACCGCCCGCCGCGGTTGCCGGCCAACGTCAAAGTCCCCCAGGCCAAGGTGCTGAACATCGTCCCGGGGCCGAAGAGCGGCGACACCTACACCATGAGCGTCTCCCTGCTGCGGGTCGGCGTCACCAGCGAGTTGCGCATCGGCCTGGAGAGGGACGCGAAGACCGGTGAACCGCAAGTGAAGGAAATACTCGGCTGATGGGCCGCCTGCGCAGCATCCTGCTCGCCGCCGCCATCGGCGCGGCGCTGACAGCCTCGAGCGCCGCCGCCGAAGAAGCGCCCGAAACCGCCGCGGCCACGGAAGCGCCGACGCAGCCGGCGAGCGAAACGGCGGCGCCCGCTCCGCCTGTAAGCCAATCCGGGGTCAGTCAGGGAGACCCGCTCGTCGCCCCCCCCGGCGCGCAGTCGGGGAGCGGCGGCACGGCAGCCGGACATTCGGCGAAACCGCCGCACACGGAGCCCACCCCCTCGTCCGAGCCCGACGGAGGCTCGTCGGCGCCCAAACCGCCGCCCACGACCTTCGCCATCCCCTCGATCCCGAGCTCCAGTTGCGCCGCCTCGGGGGTGCCGCCGGTCCTGATCCCGATCTACCAGCGGGCCGCCGCCGCCTACGGGCTGGGGCCCCAGGGGGCGTCCGTCCTTGCCGGGATCAACGAGGTCGAGACCGCCTTCGGCAGCAACCTCAACGTCTCTTCGGCGGGCGCCATCGGCTGGATGCAGTTCATGCCCTCGAGCTGGGACATGTACGGGGTCGACGCCAACGGCGACGGCGTGCGCGATCCCTATAACCCCGAAGACGCGATCTTCGCTGCGGCCGCCTACCTGAGCGCCGCCGGGATGCCGGGGGACACATACGACGCGATCTTCGCCTACAACCACGCCGACTGGTACGTCGCCGAGGTGCTCGCCAACGCGGCCTGCTACGGCGGCATCGGCAGCGCTGGCGGCGATTTCTCACTGCGACCGCAATTGGAGGAACTGAGCTGCAGCTTGCCACGGGAATGGCGCGACGAGGTCCCCGCCGGTTACCTGCGGGCCTTCGAGGACGCCGCCGCCCGCTACGGACTCGGTCGTCGCGGGGTATGGGCGCTCTCGGCGGTCGCTCGCCTCGAGTCGAACTTCGGGGCCAATCTCGATCGTGCGCAGATGCGCAGCTCCGGTCCCCTCGGGCTCGACTCCTACGAGTGGCGCCATTTCGCCGTGGACGGCAACGGCGACGGGCGCGTCCGCCATGCCAGCCCGGCCGATTCGGCCGCCACGCTCGCACGGATGATTTGGTCGAAGGGCAGCTTGCAGGCGGGGATCTTCGCCCACAACCAGGCTGCCTGGTACGTCGAGGCGGTGCTGATCCAGGCGGAAGCGATGGAAGGCAAGTGCACGGTTACGCCTGCGAACTGGAGCCTCTCTCTGCCGCAGACGGTGATGGCCCCGATCGACTGGAGCAATCTGACGCTCTCCAACGACCTTGAGCTGCACGACCTGACCAGCGGCGCGATCGACCCGCGCATCGTCGGCCTGATCGGCGCGATCACGCAGGAACACCAGCTGACGATCTCGGCGCTGCGCTCGGATCACTCCGAGTACACCACCGAAGGCAATATCTCGAACCACTACTACGGGCGGGCGATGGACATCGCCGCGGTCGACGGCGTGTCGTGCACCGATACGGCGCCAAACGCACCCTGTGCCGAACTGGCTCGGACGCTCGCCTATCTGCCGGCGCCGGCGCACCCCACCGAGCTCATCTACTGCTTCGATGTCGACGGTCCCGGCCCGGCTTTCGCGCGCTCCGATCACTGCGATCACGTCCACGCTGGATACGACGAATAGCCATCGCGTAACGTAGGCTCGAGTCCCCGTCCGAGAGGAGCTGAGATGCCGACCTATGTGATGCTCACCAACCTGACCGCTGACGGCGTTCGCACGCTGAAGAACAACCCCGGGCGCGTGGCCGAGGTGAACAAGGAGGTCGAGCAGATCGGGGCCAAGGTCGTCGCCCAGTACGCGACGCTCGGCCAGTACGACTTCATCACCGTGGTCGAGGCCCCCGACGAGAAGACGATGGCCAAGGTCTCGGTCGAGCTCGGATCGCGGGGGACGATGACGAGCCAGACCCTGGCGGCGATGCCGGCCGACGAGCTGGCGGGCTCGCTTTAATCGGGCTTGAGCGCGAATATGCGCATTCTTGTCGTCGGCGGCGGGGGGCGCGAGCACGCGATCGTGCGGGCGCTGGCGCGCTCCTCCCACACACCGGAGCTGCTCTGCGCACCCGGCAACGCCGGTATCGCGGCGGACGCCGAGTGCCTGCCCGCGGTCGCGGCCGACGACGTCGCGGCGATCGTCGCGGCGGCGCGTGAGAACGCCGTCGACCTCGTCGCGATCGGCCCCGAGGCGGCGCTGGTCGCGGGCGTGGTCGACGCGCTCGAGGACGCCAGCGCGCCCGCGTTCGGACCGAGCGCGGCGGCGGCGGCGCTGGAGGGCTCGAAGGCTTTTGCCAAGGAGCTGATGCGCGACGCCGGCGTCCCGACCGCCTCGCACAGACTCCTGGGCAGCCGCGAGGAGGCGCTTGCCGCGCTCGCCACCGCCTCCTTCCCGACCGTGCTCAAGGCCGACGGCCTCGCCGCCGGCAAGGGCGTGATCGTCTGTGCGGGGGCGGCCGAGGCCCAGGCCGCGGTCGACGTCTTTTTCACCGAACGGCGATTCGGCGCGACCACGGTCGTACTGGAGGAGTTCCTCGAGGGAGAGGAGCTCTCGCTGCTGGCGCTCTGCGACGGCGAAAACGTCGTACCGCTGGCGCCGGCACAGGACTACAAGCGAATCTTCGACGGCGACGAGGGGCCGAATACGGGCGGCATGGGCAGCTACTCGCCGGTGCCGGGCTTCGGCCCGGGTGAGGTCGAGGAGATAGTCGACGCCGTCCACCGGCCGGTCGTCGCAGCGATGGCCGAGCGGGGTACGCCCTTCCACGGCGTCCTCTACGCGGGGCTGATGATCGGCGCCGACGGCCCGAAGGTGCTCGAGTTCAACGCGCGCTTCGGCGACCCCGAGACGCAGGCGGTGCTACCGCGGCTGCGCTCCGACCTGGTCGACCTCTTCCAGGCGGCGCGGGAGCCGGGAGGGCTGGCCGGCGTCGAGGCGGAGTTCGCCGAGGACTGGGCGGTGACGCTGGTGCTCGCCTCGGCGGGATACCCGGAAGGCTCCTCGAAGGGCGACGTGATCCAGGGTATAGACGCCGCAGCCGAGCTGGCCGAGGTCACCCACGCCGGCACGGCCGTGCGCGGCGGCGAGATCGTCACCGCCGGCGGGCGCGTGCTCAACGTCACCGCGCTCGGTGCCGATTCAGCCGAGGCCCGCGCTCGCGCGTACGATGCAGCCGCCCGCATCGAGTTCGAGGGAAGGCAGATGCGCTCCGACATCGCGGCACGGGCGGTCGAGCGCCTTTCCGGTCAACCAGTCAGCGAAAGGACGAGATGAGCGAGATCTCAGAGGAGCCCCAGCCCAGCGGCGGCGAAGCGGGCGAGCCCCAGGTGGGCGAGGCCGTGGCGATGCCGGCCGTCGAGGAGGCATTCGAGGAGATCGATGTCGACGAGCCCCTGGTCGGGATCATCATGGGGTCGAAGAACGACAAGCCGAAGATGCAGCCGGCCGGCAAGGCGCTCGAGGCCGCGGACATCCGCTACGAGGTGCGGGTGATGAGCGCCCATCGCGATCCGGAGCTGGTGCGCGAGTACTGCACCAACGCGCGCATGCGGGGTCTGAAGGTGATCATCGCCGGCGCCGGGATGTCGGCGGCGCTGCCCGGAGTCGCGGCGGCGCACAGCGACCTGCCCGTGATCGGCGTGCCGATCCTCGGCAAAAGCCTAGGCGGCCTCGACGCGCTGCTCTCGGCGGTGCAAATGCCGCCCGGCATCCCGGTCGCCTGCGTCGCGATCGACGGGGCCAAGAACGCCGGGATCCTGGCCGCCAGAATCATCAACTGCTGATGAGGACGCTTCTGACGGGCGGGTCCTGTCGCGGGGGAGAGGTGCCATCCTTGCGCTGCGCGCTGCTTCGGGCACCGGGACCTTTCAATACTGGGTTCGTAGCCCCGCCCTCAGCAGCCTCCGCGCAGCGGAGGTCACCTCACCCCCGCGCCACCCGCCCGACAAACGCGACACTCGCCCAGCTCAGCTCCGGTGCGCTTTATGCGGGCTATAACCACATAAAGCGCACCGGAACGGAGGTGCCTGGATGATCTCCAGGTACACGCGGCCCGAGATCGGGGTCGTTTGGTCGCAGCAGCGGAAGCTCGAGTGCTGGCTGGAAGTGGAGCTGGCGGCGACCGAGGCCTGGGCCGAGGAGGGAGTCGTGCCGGAGGAGGCGGTGCAGGTCTGCCGGGAGAAGGCGGACTTCACGGTCGAGGCGGTGAACGAGCGCGAGAAGGTGACCGATCACGACGTCGCGGCCTTCGTCGACGTCGTCGCCGAGTCCGTCGGCGAGCATGGGCGCTGGATCCACTACGGCCTGACCTCGTCGGACGTGCTCGACACGGCGCTGGCCCTGCAGCTGCGCGAGGTGGGGGAGATCGTCCTGGCCAGCGCCCATGCCTACCGCGACGCGCTGGTCGAGCGCGCGCTGGAGCAGCGCGACACGCTCTGCGTCGGACGCACGCACGGCGTGCATGCGGAGCCGACGACCTTCGGCCTGCGGCTCGCCGGCTTCGCTTTCGAGGCCGACCGCAACCTGAGCCGGCTGAGCGAGGCCTTCGAGCAGCTTTCCGTCGGCAAGCTCTCGGGCGCGGTCGGCACCTATGCGTCGGTGCCGACCGCGGTCGAGGCGCGGGTGATGGAGAAGCTCGAACTGGGACGCGAGGACGTCGCCACCCAGGTGATCCCCCGCGACCGCCACGCCGTGCTGCTCTCGGCGATCGCCGTTGCCGGCGCCGGACTGGAGCGGTTCGCCACCGAGATCCGCAACCTGCAGCGCACCGAGGTGCGCGAGGTCGAGGAGCCGTTCGCGAGCGGGCAGCAGAAGGGCTCCTCGGCGATGCCGCACAAGCGCAACCCGATCCGCAGCGAGCGGATCACCGGCCTCGCCCGCGTCCTGCGGGGCTATGCCCAGACCGGCCTCGAGAACGTCGCCCTCTGGCATGAGCGCGACATCTCCCACTCGGGCGCCGAGCGGGTGATCCTGCCCGACGCGACGATCGGCCTCGACTACATGCAGGACCTGGCGGCGAAGCTGGCCAGCGGGATGAACGTCCGAGCCGAGCGCATGCGCGAGAACCTCGAACTCACCCACGGCGCCCTCTTCAGCCAGCGGGCGCTGACCGCCCTGGTCGACTCCGGCCTGACCCGCGACGAGGCCTACCGAATCGTCCAGGAGAACGCCCAGCGCGCCTGGGACACCGGCACGGAGTTCCGCACGTTGCTTGGGGAGGCGGCGCCCGACCTGGACCTCGACTCCGTCTTCGACTTCGATGCGTACCTGACGCACCTGCCCGAGGTCTTCGGGCGGCTGGAAGCGCTGGGATAGGCTCTCGGCGCGATGGTCCTCTACACCTGCGGTCAGAAGAAGCGCGGCCCGGCCTTTGCCCATCCCTGCGCCAAGGCGGGCAAGGCGCTCGATGCGGCTGGATACGAGTACGAGATGAAAGTCGTCGGTGGCTACCGATTGCTGCCGACGACCTGGGGGAGCCGGGACGCCGATCGAGCGGAAGTCAAGGAGCTGAGCGGCACCAACGAGGTCCCGATCCTCGTCCTCGACGACGGCGAGGTGATCTCGGGCTCGGGCACGATCGCGCGCTGGGCACAGGAACATCCCGCCGCAAAGGGCACAGCCGGCGAGAGGGCTTAGGCGGTAACCGGCTTCCGAGCGGGACGCCGAGCGGTCACGACCACGGGAGTGCCGTCCTTCGGCGAGAGCGTGATGCTGCGGCGGCCGATCTTCTCCGGCGCCGGGCTGGCCTTGTGCAGCTCGCAGCGGGTCAGCGCCTCGCGCAGGACGATGCGCATCTCGAACTCGGAGAAGGCGGCGCCGATGCAGCGCCGCACCCCGCCGCCGAAGGGGACCCAGGCGTAGGTGTCGGGCGCCTCGTCGAGGAAGCGCTCGGGCCGGAAGGCGAACGGCTCGGGGTAGACGTCGGCGCGGGTGTGGGCGAGCCAGATCGCCGGCGTCACGTCGGTTCCGGCCGGCAGGTCGAGGCCGTCGACGCTGAGCTCGGTGCTGAGGCGGCGGCCGGCGAGCGGCACGACCGGGCGCAGGCGCAGCGCCTCCGTGATCGTCGCCCGCAGGTAGTCGTCCTCTCCTGCCTCCAGCGAGTCGAGCAGACGTTGACGCGGCTCGGGGTGGCGCAGCAGCAGGTCGAAGGTCCAGGCGAGGGCAGTTGCGGTCGTCTCGTGTCCGGCGAGCAGCAGGGTTAGGAGCTGGTCGCGGAGGTCGACGTCGGGAAGCCCGCCGCCGTCCTCGAAGCGCGCGGCCATCAGCACCGAGAGGATGTCGTCCCGCCCGTCGAAGCGTTCCTCGGCACGACGCTCGGCGATCTCGGCGTAGAGCAGGTCGTCGACGGCTTTCAGCTGACCCTCGAACCTGTCCCACGGCCCCCGTCCGGTGAAGCGCCGGGTCGCCAGGGCGGCGATCTGGGTGAACGGCGAGGCGGTCTGCTCGAGCAGACCGGTGAGCAGGGTTCGCAGCCGCTGCAGTCGCGGTCCCTCGGCGAGGCCGAAGACGACGCGGAGGATCACGTCGAGCGTGATCGCCTGCATCCGCGGGTGGATCGGAAACTCCTCGTCCAGTCTCCAGGAGTCGATCTCGCGGTCGACGATCTCCTCGACGAGGGGCTCGTAGGAGCGCATCCGCTCGCCGTGGAAGGCGGGCAGCATCAGCTTGCGGTGGGCGAGGTGGTCGGCGCCTTCGAGCAGCAGCAGCGAGCGCGAGCCGAGGACAGGCTCGAGGAAGACCTCGCGGCCGGGCGGCAGCCCGTGCGAGCGCTCCGTGTAGAGGGCCTTGATCGCGGCCGGGTCGGAGATCATCGTCATCGGCCGCTCGAAGCCGAGGAATTTGACCGCGAAGTTGTCGCCGTAGCGCTCGCGGCACTGCTGCATGAAAGGGAGCGGGCGGAAGGCCCAGCGCAGGGTCTGGACGAGCGGCGGGCTGGAGACTTCGGGCGGCGCGCTCACGCCCATAGGTTCGCAGAGTCGCCCAGGCCGGTGCTCCGCTTCCCGGACGGTTAGCATCGGGCTTCGTGTCGCCCGTCGCCGATTTGAAGCTCCATTCCTCCGGCAAGGTCCGTGAGATCTACGAGTGGGAGGACGACCTGCTGATGGTCGCCTCCGACCGGATCTCGATCTACGACGTGGTGATGCCGACGCCGATCCCCGACAAGGGCAAGGTGCTCAACCGGATCTCGGAATTCTGGTTCGAGCTGACCGCCGACATCGTCCCCAACCACTTCGTCTCCGCCGACGTGCCGGAAGAGGTGGCGGAACGGGCGATGCGGGTGCGGCGGTTGGAGATGTACCCGGTCGAGTGCGTCGTGCGCGGCTACCTCTCGGGGTCGGGCTGGAAGGAATACAAGCGCGACGGCGCCGTCTGCGGGATCGAGCTGCCCGCCGGGCTGCTCGAGTCCGACAAGCTGCCCGAGCCGATCTTCACGCCGGCGACCAAGGCCGAGATCGGCGACCACGACGAGAACGTCGACTTCGACCGCGCCGCGGAGATCGTCGGCGACCGGGCGCTGATGGAAGAGCTGCGGCGCATTTCCATCGAGGTCTACGAGCGCGGGGCCGAGCACGCGGCCGAGCGCGGCATCATCCTCGCCGACACCAAGTTCGAGCTCGGCCGCCACGCGGGCGCCGAGATCGTCCTCGCCGACGAGGTGCTGACGCCCGACTCCTCGCGCTTCTGGCCCGCCGACCGCTACGAGCCGGGCAAGACGCAGCCTTCCTTCGACAAGCAGTACGTCCGCGACTGGGCCGACGAGGCGGGCTGGGACCACACGCCGCCGGCGCCGGAGCTGCCAGCCGACGTCGTCGAGCAGACGCGAGCCAAGTACGTCGAGGCCTACGAGCGGATCACGGAGCGGACGTTCTAGTGGCGACGACCCGGGCGCGGGTCCTGATCCGCCCCAAGGAGGGCATTCTCGACCCGCAGGGCAAGGCGGTGGAGCGGGCTCTGCCGGCGCTCGGCTTCGAGGGGATCGAGCACGTGCGGGTCGGCCGCATGGTCGAGCTCGAGGCCGAGGACCCGGAGCGGCTCGGCGAGCTCTGCGAGAAGCTGCTCGCCAACCCGCTGATCGAGGACTACGAGATCGAGCGCCTCGACGGCGCCCCCTGATGCGCTGGGGCGTGCTCCAGCTCCCCGGCTCCTGCGACGAGCGGGACGCCCTGCATGCCTGCTCGCTGCTCGGCGAGGCACGGCTGGTCTGGCACGAAGAGCGCGACCTGGACGGGATCGACGCGGTGGTCGTCCCCGGCGGCTTCTCCTACGGGGACTACCTGCGCGCCGGCGCGATCGCCCGCTTCTCGCCGGCGATGGAGGCGGTCGCCGAGTTCGCCGCGTCCGGGGGGCCGGTGCTGGGGATCTGCAACGGCTTCCAGGTCCTCTGCGAGGCGGGGCTGCTGCCGGGCGCGCTGCTGCTCAACGAAGACCTCCGCTTCCATTGCCGTCAGCTCGAGCTCATCGCCGAAGACGGGGCGACGCTGTCGATCCCGGCGAAGCACGGCGAAGGGCGTTACTACGCGCCCGATGGGGCGCTCGACGAGCTCGAAGCCAAGGGCCAGGTCGCCTATCGCTATGCGCCGGGGGAGAACCCGAACGGCTCGGCGCGCGATATCGCCGGCGTCCGCAACGAGGCCGGCAACGTCGTCGGCCTGATGCCGCACCCTGAGCACGCCGTCGATCCGCTGACCGGATCGACGGATGGGCTGAAGGTGTTCGAAGCCGTGGCGGAGGCTCTGGCATGAGCTTCCGGTGCGCCTTTTCCGGTCTATACCCACATAAAGCGCACCGGAAAGGCTGTTGGTGACGGTTGGGATGGCCAAGCACCGTGAGCTCGGGCTCACCGACTCCGAGTTCGAGCTGATCTGCGAGAAGCTCGGGCGCGAGCCGAACGACGTCGAGCTGGCGATGTTCAGCCTGCTCTGGTCCGAGCACTGCGCCTACAAGCACTCGCGCAAGCTGTTGCGCCGGCTGCCGACCGAGGGCGAGCGGGTGGTGATGGGGCCGGGGGAGAACGCCGGCGCCGTCGACGTCGGCGAGGGCCATGCCGTCGCCTTCAAGGTCGAGTCGCACAACCACCCCAGCGCGGTCGAGCCGTTCCAGGGAGCGGCGACGGGGGTCGGCGGCATCCTGCGCGACGTCTTCGCGCTCGGCGCGCGCCCGATCGCGATCCTCGACTCGCTGCGCTTCGGCGAGCTCGACTCGGTGCGCTCGCGTCACCTGCTCGACGGCGCCGTGCGCGGCATCGGCCACTACGGCAACTCGATCGGCGTGGCGACGGTCGGCGGCGAGATCTACTTCGAGCCGCCCTACGAGCACAACTGCCTGGTCAACGCGATGTGCGTCGGGCTGGCGAAGACCGAAGACATGGTGCGGGCCGCCGCCGCCGGGGTCGGCAACGCGGTCGTCCTGATGGGCGCCTCGACCGGCCGCGACGGAATCGGAGGCGCCTCGGTGCTGGCTTCGGCCGAGCTCGGCGACGGCGACGACGCGAAGCGGCCGACGGTGCAGATCGGCGACCCGTTCGAGGAGTCGAAGCTGCTCGAGTGCTGCCTGGAGCTGCTGGGCAGGGGGCTGCTCGTCTCGCTGCAGGACCTGGGGGCGGCGGGGCTCACCTCCTCGGCGGGGGAGATGGCCTCGGCGGGGGGCGTGGGCATCGACCTCGACGTGGCGAAGGTCCCGCTGCGCGAGGCCGACATGGAGCCCTTCGAGGTCATGGTCTCCGAGTCGCAGGAGCGGATGCTCGCCGTGGTCGAGCCGGCGAGAGTCGCCGAGGCGATCGCGGTCTGCGAGAAATGGCAGACCGGCGCGGCCGAGATCGGCGTCGTCACCGACAGCGGCCACGTTCGCGTCCTTCGCGATGGCGAGGTCGTGGGGGACATGCCGGTCGGTGCGCTGGTCGACGGCTGTCCGCTCTACGACCTCGACCCGGCCGAGCCCGACGGCTGGATCTACGGCAACCGGCGGACCCTCGACGAGGGCGCCTCGGCCGGGGAGACGCTGCTGGCGCTGCTCGCCTCGCCCAGCGTCGCCTCCAAGCGCTGGGCCTTCGAGCAGTACGACTCGATCGTCGGCTCGCGGACCGTGCGCAGGCCCGAGTCCGCCGACGCTGCCGTGCTCCAGATCCCCGAGGCCGGCAACGCGATCGCCGTCTCGATCGACGGCAACGGCCGCCGCGTCGCCTGCGACCCCTACGCGGGGACGATCGAGGCGGTGCTCGAGTGCGCCCAGAACCTCGCCTGCGTAGGCGCCGAGCCGCTCGGCCTGACCAACTGCCTCAACTTCGGCAACCCCGAGAAACCGGTCCCTGCCTGGCAGCTGGACCGTGCGGTCAGCGGCCTCGCCGACGCCTGCGAGGCGCTCGGCGTCCCGGTCGTCGGCGGCAACGTCTCCCTCTACAACGAGGGACCGGAAGGGCCGATCTACCCGACCCCGGTGGTGGGGATGGTCGGCGAGCTGCCCGACCCGGCCCGCGCCTGCGGCAGCGCCTTCGCCAAAGAGGGCGACGCGATCGGCCTGCTCGGCCCCTTCGCTCCCTCCCTCGCCGGCTCGGAGCTGGCCAAGCTGCGCGGCGAGCTCGATGTGGGCCTGCCGCGGCCCGACGTCGAGGCGGTCGCCGCTGCCTGCGCGACGGTCCGCGACGCCGTCCGCGCCGGCAGGCTCTCCTCCGCCCACGACGTCAGCGACGGCGGCCTCGCCTGCGCCCTCGCCGAGTCCGCGATCGCCGGCGGCCTCGGCTGCCGCGTCGACCTGCGGCCGCTGCTCGAGCGCGGCTGCTCACCCGAGGAGGCGCTCTTCGGCGAAGGATCCGGCGGCTTCCTCGTCGGCGGCGAGCGTTCGGTGCTCGAAGAGCTCGGCGCCACGTCGATCGGCGCGGTTGGTCGCACGGAGATCGAAATCGCAGCCGGCGACTGCAGCATCGCCGTCCCGCTCTCGGATGCGTCCGGCGCGTGGCGCTCCCTCTCCACGCAGCTTTCCTGAGAGACATGCGGTTTCGCGTGTCCCCGTTGCTACCCTGCCGGGGTAGGCAGTCCGCCTGCGCGTCCGTCCTTCGAAACGCCAGGAAAGCACGCGCTTGACTCCGCCCCAGGGGCAGCTCATAGACCGCGATGGCCCGCGCGAGGAATGCGGGGTGTTCGGCGTATACGCGCCCGGGCACGACGTCTCTCGCCTCGCCTACTTCGGCCTCTACGCGTTGCAGCACCGCGGTCAGGAGTCGGCCGGGATCGCCACCTGCGAGGGCGGCCAGATCACCACGCTGCGCGACTCGGGCCTCGTCTCGCAGGTCTTCGACGAGGAGAAGCTGCGGGCGCTGGAGGGGGACATGGCGATCGGCCACGTGCGCTACTCGACCACCGGCGGTGGCTCCTGGGAGAACGCGCAGCCGGTCTGGCGCGACGACGGCCGCGAGCTGGCGCTGGCCCACAACGGCAACCTGACGAACGCGGTCGAGCTCTGGGCCGCGCTGAAGGAGCGCGGCATCGCCTTCCGCGGCACCTCGGACTCGGAGATCATCGCCGCGCTGCTCTCCTCCAACGAGGGCGAGCTGATCGAGGACGCGGTCGCCGACACGATGCCGCGGCTAGAGGGCGCCTTCTCGACCGTGGTGATGACGAAGCGGGCGATCGTCGCCTTCCGCGACCCGCACGGCGTGAGGCCGCTCTCGCTCGGCAAGCTCGAGGACCGTTTCGTCGTCGCCTCCGAGAGTTGCGCCTTCGACATCATCGGCGCCGAGCTGATGCGTGAGGTCCACCCCGGCGAGATGGTCTCGCTGACCGAGCGTGGGCTGGAGACGCGCCAGGTCGTCAAGGCCGAGCGGCCGGCGCGTTGCGTCTTCGAGCACATCTACTTCTCGCGACCCGACAGCCGGCTCGAGGGCAAGGTCCTGCAGCAGGTGCGCGGCCGGATGGGCGAGATCCTCTGGCGCGAGGCGCCGGTCGAGGCCGACCTGGTGATCTCGGTGCCCGATTCGGGCAACCCGGCGGCTGCCGGGTTCGCCCGCGCCTCGGGCCTGCCGCGCGACGACGGCCTGATCAAGAACCGCTACGTCGCCCGCACCTTCATCCAGCCGGGCCAGGAGCTGCGCAAGCACGGGTTGCGGCTCAAGTTCAACCCGCTGCCGGAGATCGTCGCCGGCAAGCGGATCGTCGTCGTCGACGACTCGATCGTGCGCGGCAACACGACGCGGCAGATCGTCGGCATGCTGCGCGACGCCGGCGCCAGCCAAATCCACATGAGGATCTCGGCGCCGCCGATCCGCAACCCCTGCCATTACGGCGTCGACATGTCGACGCGCGAGGAGATGATCGCCCACAAGCGCACCGTGCAGGAGATCGCCGACGAGCTCGACTGCGACTCGCTTGCCTACCTCTCGCTGGAGGGCGTCTACGAGGCGATCGGCACGGCGCCTGAGGACCACTGCGACGCCTGCTTCAGCGGCCGCTATCCGCTCGGCGACCCGGACGACGCGAACGGGAAGTTCGCGCTCGAGGACATCGCCGTGGCGCCGGCCGGCCGCTAGGGCGTCAGCTCGCGGACGATCTCGGCCGCCGGGCGCACGTCTTCGATGCGGGCGACCGTCTCGCCGGCGTAGAGCGGTCCGGCGTCGAGCAGGTTGGCCGGGCCGTCGTCGGTCGGGCCGAGCGGCGAGAGCAGGCGGCTGCCGGGTCGCTGGGCGAGGGCGATTCGCATCTGCAGCGAGGCGGGCATGTAGCGAGCGGTGGGGCCGGTGAGACGATTCAGCATCCGGTTCAGGCGAGGCCCGCGGGGGTCGTCACGAAGCCAGCGCTCGGTCGCGGCGTTGGCGACGACGCGGTGCGGCGCCGGCCAGCCCGCGCCGAACAGTTCGGTGAGGATCGTTTTCCGTGCGGCGAGCAGCCGCTCGCGATAGGCGGGATGGGCGCGGCTCTCCTCGGAGAGGAGGAAGCGGGTGCCGGCCACCGCCGCCGCGGCGCCGGCTTCCAGCGCCCGCTCGACATCTGCTCGTTCGGCAATTCCCCCGGCGAGCAGCAGCGGATATCCGGATGGCAGCGCCGCGCTGATCTGGGCAAAGAGCTCGGCCGCTGGCGCCTGTCCACGGACGTGTCCGCCGGCCTCGACGCCCTGGACGACGAGGGCGTCGGCGCCGGCGGCGTGGGCCGCGCGCGCCTCCTTGACCGAGCCGCACTGGTGGATCCAGACACCTGGCGTGCGGCGCCGCGGCTTACCCCAGAAGGTGACGACGGCGTCGGCGTCGGCAGCGGCCCCGAACCAGTTGCGGCGCGCGAAGGGCAGCAGGACGTTGACCGCGATCGGCCCTCCCGTCAGCGCTCGGGCGGCGCGCAGCTCGCGCTCGATCGCGGTTGCGCCGCTGACCGCGATCGTCCCCAGGCCGCCGGCCTCCGCCACGGCGGCGGCGAGCTCGTGGCGGCTCAGGCCGCCGCCCATTCCGGCCTGGACGACGGGGACCCTCATGCCGATTAGCTCGAAAAGCGTCACTCGCTCGCGAACTGCATCAAATTTTCAGCCTGGCGGGAGTTGAAACTCGGTGCGGTTCGCGATGATGCCGGGCGTGAGCGACTTCCGCATCGTCGTCCTCGCCTCTGGCAGCGGCACCAACCTGCAGGCGATCGTCGACCAGCTGCACGGCCGCGAGCGGATCCGGATCGTCGGCGTCGGCTCCGACCGCTTAGGGGCGCGGGCGCTCGAGCGAGCGCGGTTGGCTGGCATCGAGACCGCCTCCTTCCCGATCGACGCTTATGCCGACAGGCCGGCGCGGGACGCGGCGATGGGCGACTGGATCGAGGCCCGGGGGGCCGACCTGGTCGTGCTCGCCGGTTACATGCAGCTGCTCAGCGGGGGCTTCGTGGCCCGCTTCCGCAGCCGGATCGTCAACGTCCATCCCGCCCTGCTGCCGGAATTCCCGGGGCTCGACGCGATCGGCCAGGCGCTCGAGGCCGGTGTCGAGCGGACCGGCGTGACGGTTCACTTCGTCGACGAGGGCGTCGACACCGGCCCGGTGATCGTGCAGCGCGAGGTCCCCGTGCCCGCCAGCCGCGACCGGGCGGAGCTGGAGGAGGCGATCCACGCGACCGAGCACGAGCTCTACCCGGAGGCGATCCGCATGATCGCGGCGGGCAGGGTTAGGATCGCTGGCGACGACTCCCGTGCCGTTCGAATCGATGACTGAGGCTTCCGCAGAAACCCGCCCCGAGGCCGCCGGCAACGGCGCCGTGAGGGTGCGCCGGGCGCTCGTCTCCGTCTCCGACAAGACCGGGGTCGCCGACTTCGCCCGCGGTCTCGCCGGCCTCGGCGTCGAGATCCTCTCGACCGGCGGCACCGCGGCGTCGTTGCGCGAGGCCGGCCTCGAGGTGACCGACGTCTCCGAGTTCACCGGCCAGGAGGAGATCCTCGGCGGCCGCGTCAAGACGCTGCACCCCCGACTTCACGCCGCGCTGCTTGCACGGCGCGACGACCCCGAGCACATGGCGACGCTGGAGCGCGAGGGGATCGAGCCGATCGACCTGGTTTGCGTCAACCTCTACCCCTTCGAGGCGACCGTCTCCGGGCACGAAGTCGCGCCCGAGGTCGCGGTCGAGAACATCGACATCGGCGGCCCGACGATGATCCGCGCTGCGGCGAAGAACCACGACGGGGTCGCGGTCGTGGTCAAGCCCGAGTCCTACGACGCGGTGCTGGCGGAGTTGGAGGAGACCGACGGCGAGGTCTCGGCGCAGACGAGGCACTGGCTCGCCAACGAGGCCTTCGCCCAGACCGCTCGCTACGACGCGGCGATCAGCCGCTGGTTCTCGGAGGAGTACGAGGACTACCCCGAGCACCTCGCGGTCGCTTACGAGAAGGTGCTCGACCTTGCCTACGGTGAGAACCCGCACCAGCGCGGGGCGCTCTACGCCGAGGCGGGCATTCGCAGCCACGTCCTCTCGCGTGTCTCCAAGCTGCACGGCAAGGCGCTCTCCTTCAACAACGTGCTCGACCTCGACTCGGCCCGCCGCCTGATCGAGGACTTCGAGGACCCGGCCTGCACAATCGTCAAGCACAACAACCCCTGTGGGGTCGCGGTCGGCAAAGACGCCCTCGAGGCCTACGAGAAGGCGCTGGCCTGCGACCCGATGTCGGCCTTCGGTGGAGTGATCGCCTTCAACCGCCCGATCTCCGAGCCGCTCGCCGAGCGCCTGCACGAGAACTTCGTCGAGGTGCTGATCGCGCCCGAGTACGAGCACGGCGCCCTGGCCGTGCTGCAACAGAAGGAGGCGATCCGCATCCTCTGCGAGGAGGAGCGGCGACAGCCCGACCCGCACGAACGCGACGTCAAGCGGGTGCTCGGCGGGCTATTGGTCCAGGACCGCGACGGCGAGCCCGAGCCGCGAGAGCTGATGGAGGTCGTTACGAAGACGCAGCCGAGCGACGAGCAGTGGCGCGACATGTGCTTCGCCTGGACCGTGGTGCGGCACGTGCGCTCGAACGCGATCGTGATCGCCAAGGACGGCGCCACGCTCGGCATCGGCGCCGGCCAGATGAGCCGCGTCGACTCGGTGCGCCTCGCGGTCGAGAAGTGCCGCGACGCGCGGGGCGAGGGGGCCGCCGCGCTCCTGGCCGGCTCCGCCGTCGCATCGGACGCCTTCTTCCCCTTCGCCGACGGGCCCCAGCTGGCGATCGAAGCCGGCTCGACCGCCGTGATCCAGCCCGGCGGATCGAAGCGGGACGCCGAGGTGATCGACGCCTGCGACGCCGACGGCGTTGCCATGGTCTTCACCAAGCACCGCCACTTCCGGCATTAACTCGGCGGCAGCGGCACGCAAATCGGTTGATTTGCGTGCTGTCCTGAACAGGGCGGGGCTTGCTGAGGCGACGACGGTGTCGAACCGCGCGGGGCTGATGCTGTAATCTTCTGCATTAGATGAATGCACTAACTGACTGCAAGAGGTGGGCGCAATCAAAGCATTGACGATCAGGAATGTCCCACCCAGCCTCGCGGAGGCCCTCGAGCGCGAGAAGCGCCGTAGGGGCAAGTCGCTCAACCAGACGGTCATCGACCTCCTCGGGCAGGGGCTCGGCGCGGAGGGCGTGCGCTCCAATGGACTGGGTCAGCTGGCGGGAGGCTGGAGCGAGGAGGAGTTCCGCGACTTCGAGCGGGCGACCGCGCAATTCGAGGCGGTCGACGAGGAGCTCTGGCGTTGAGCGCGTTCTGCCTCGATACATCCGCCTACAGCAACTTTCGACGCGGAAACGAAGAGGTGGCGGCGCTCCTCGATCGGGCCGAGCTGGTGGGCGTGCCCACCGTCGCCCTCGGCGAGTTGCGTACCGGCTTCCTGTTCGGCGGCAGGCGACAGCGCAACGAAACGGAGTTGGCTGCCTTTCTCGACAGCTCGGTGGTGGAGGTGCTGCCGGTCGATGCCGAGACGAGCCGCCACTACGCGGAGATCGTCGCCGAGCTCCGCAAGGCGGGAACGCCTGTCCCCACCAACGACATCTGGATCGCCGCCACCGCAGCTCGCAACGGCACTACGGTCCTGACCTGCGACGACCATTTCGAACGCATCGGCCGGGTCGGCTCAATCGTCATCGACAGCTGATCCCCGCCTTCGGTGCAGAAGGAGGCGATCCTGCATTCCAGCCCGGCGGCTCGAAGCGCGACCCGAGCGATCCGCCGGACGCGGACTCCGTCCTCACGAAACGGGGCTGGCGGGTTCGACTCCCGCTCGGGGTTACGATGTGAAGACGTGAGGGCGGGGTCCTAAGTTCGGACGGCAGTCCTGCGCAAACGGCTCGCTACGGCGGGCCGTTTGCATTTATCCATTGTCGAGCTGGCGCTGAAGGTGCGTCGCCTGCTCGACGTGGCCGCAGATTTCCGCGACCGTGTCGGCGGTGACGAGGAGCTCCATGTCGGGCGGGGAGATCAGCGAGGTGTCGTCGAGGCTCTCGTCGACCCAGTCGAGCAGCGGTTCCCAGTGGGCGGAGTCGACGAGGATCGTCGGGAAGAGCTGGATGCGGTGGGTCTGGATCAGGGTGAGGCTCTCGAAGAGCTCGTCGAGCGTGCCGTAGCCCCCCGGGAAGATGACGAAGGCCCGCGCGTAGCGGACGAACATCAGCTTTCGAGCGAAGAAGTAGTGGAAGTCGAGGCAGCGGTTGACGTAGGGGTTTGTCTCCTGCTCGTGGGGCAGCTGGATGTTGAGGCCGACGGAGAGGCCGCCCGCCTCGGCGGCGCCCCGGTTCGCGGCCTCCATCAGGCCGGGGCCGCCGCCGGTGATGACGGTGAAGCCGTTGCGCGCCAGGCAGGCGGTCGTCTCGCGGCAGAGCTCGTACCAGCGGTGCCCCTCGGCGACCCGCGCCGAGCCGAAGACCGAGACCCCGTCCTCGACGTCGCGCATCGCGTCGAATCCCCTGTCGACCTCGTCTTTGATCCGCTCGAGTCGGAGCTCGTCCTCCTCCTCGATGTCACAGGGCGACCGGAGCAGCTCCCTGTCTCGCTTCGCGTGGTCGGCCATGGGATCTATCTACCCCGGTGCGGCGATACCCCCGACGGGATTCGAACCCGTGCCGCGCGGCTTAAAAGGCCGCCGCTCTAACCAACTGAGCTACGGGGGCGCGGCTGCCCATGGTAGAGGGCCAAGAGCCGTGGGGCGGTCAGGAAAGCTCGGGCAGCCCCTGCTCGGGGGTCGAGGCCTCGGCATAGGTGCGGCGCGGGATGCGGCCGGCGACATGGGCCGCGTGCCCGGCCCCGACCGCGAGGCGCAGCGCGGTCGCCATCGCGACCGGATCGGAGGCGCCGAAGATCGAGCTTGCCGCGAGCACCGCGGAGCAACCCAGCTCCATCGCCAGCGCCGCGTCGGAGGCAGTGCCGATGCCGGCGTCGAGGATCACCGGGACCGAGGCGCGTTCGGCGATGATCGCGATGTTGTAGGGGTTGCGGATACCCGCGCCCGAGCCGATCGGCGAGCCGAGCGGCATCACCGCCGCGCAGCCGGTCTCCTCCAAACGACGCGCGAGGATCGGGTCGTCGTTGGTGTAGGGGAGGACGGTGAAGCCGTCGCCGACGAGGGTCTCGGCTGCCTCGACCAGCTCGACGGCGTCAGGGAAGAGGGTGCGGTCGTC
>Ga0068867_100000263_pt1 | contig 34585 bp, 31 predicted proteins | sample KBSMisM32_FD_65649 | JGI IMG/M metagenome (GOLD analysis project Ga0068867, IMG submission 65649) | Miscanthus rhizosphere microbial communities from Kellogg Biological Station, Michigan, USA - KBS Miscanthus M3-2 | ecosystem: Host-associated > Plants > Roots > Rhizosphere > Soil ...
GCGAGCGGCCGACGATGCCGCGGATGTCGTAGGCGCGGAAGATTTCTGCGGGAATGGTCACGGTTCGAGGAATTCCAGAAGACGTTGCGGGAGCCAGGGGCGGCCGGGGAACGGCCCGGTGAGAAATCCAGCGTGGCCGCCAGTGCGTGGAAATTCTAGCACCACGCCCGGAGCGGCCTTGCGCGCCGCGGCGAGCAGCGCATGCTCCGGAAGGAAGGGGTCGTTGCGTGCGTTGATTAACAGGGTCGGCACCCGGATGCGCTCGAGGTACGGCCCGCTCGACGCTGCGCTCCAGTAGTGATCGACGTCACGAAAGCCGTGCAGAGGCGCGGTCACCACGTCATCGAAATCCCGGAAACAACGCGCCGCGCGCACGGCGGCGGCGTCATAGATCCCGGGGAATTTCTCCAGCTTGGCGAGCGACTTCGGCTTGAGCGTGGACAGGAAATGCCGTGTGTATAGCAGGCGGTTGATGCCGCGGTCTAGCGCGCGGCCGGCGGCGCTGAGATCGATCGGCGCGGAGACCGCGGCCGCGCGCCGCACCAGCGCGCGCGCCTCTTCCCCGCGCTCGCCCAGCCACTTGAGGAGCGCATTTCCCCCGAGCGAGATCCCGGCGGCGCACAGCGGCGTGCCCAGCTTGCGCACGATCCAGTCGATCTCCTCGCTATCGCCAGAGTGGTAGGCGCGCGGCTTGCGATTGGGCTCGCCCGAGCAGCCGCGGAAGTGGGCGATGGCGATGCGCCAGCCCCGCGCCGCCGCATGCGCGGCCATGGCGCGCGCGTAGTGGCTGTCAGAGCTTCCTTCCAGCCCGTGCAACAACAGCAGCCGGCGGGCTGCGGCGGGATCGCCGGCAAAATCGATGTCGACGAAATCGCCATCGGGAGCTTCCCAGCGCTCGCGCTCGAGCCGCACGCGCCGCGGCGGACGCAGCGAGGCGTAGATGGTCTGAAGGTGCCCTCCGGGCAGCCACCAGGGAGAGGAGAACATCCTCGTGCAGGGCTCAGTGCAGCGTCTTCGGCGGTGCGTCGACCGGCGCGGGCTGCGGCTGCGCCGGGGCCGGAGAGGCGTGGTGCACGATCATGCGCCAGCCCGCGGCCGTGCGCAGGTAGACGTTGGTGGCGACGATCGGCAGCGGCGGCGGCTCGTTCCTGCCCTCGATGGAGAAAGTCTCGAACACGCTGTGCACGGCGAGCATCATCCCGCTGATCGCCACCTGCTGCTCGATGCGCACTCGCGCACGCGGCCCGGCGGCGAACAGCTTGGCCCAGCTCTCGCGCACCTGGTCCTGGCCGGAGAGGCGCCCGCCCGCCGGGTGCACGCAGACGATTTCCTCGTCCTCGGCCCACACCGCCATCATGCCTTCGAGGTCGCAGCGCTCGAGCGCTTCGTAGAACGCGGTCTCGGCGTCCTGGGCGGTGGGGAAGATCTTGACGCTCACGGGGAGAGAACCTCGGCCAGTACGCGCTCGACGGTCATTTCCTTCATGCAGCGAAAATGCCCGAGTGGGCATTCGCGCGCGAAGCAGGGGCTGCACTCGACGTGCAGCCAGACCACGCGCGCCTTGTCGGACGCGGGCGGCGTGTGCTCGGGGCTGGAGGAGCCGAACAGCGCGACCTGCGGCCGGCGCAGCGCCGCGGCGACGTGCATCAGGCCGGAATCGTTGCTCACCACCACCGCCGCGCCGGCGATCAGAACGATCGCCTCGTCCAGCGTGGTTCTCCCCGCCAGGTCCTTGCCCGGGATGCCGGCGGCGGCGGCGCGGTCGTTCGCCGAGCCGAGGATCACCACCGGCATGCCGATGCGCCGCGCGAGCTCGCCGAAGTACGGCCAGCGCTTGGCCGGGCCGTATTCGGCGCCGGGGCAAAGCACTGCGTAGCGTTCTTCGATCCCGAATCTGCGGCGCGTGTCCGCGATCTCGGTTTCGCTCACCTCCAGATGCGGCTGGGGCAATGGCTGCGCCGGCTCCCCACCCGCGAGGCGGGCGTAATGCACCGGCATCGGTAGCTTCGAGTTCGGCAGGGTCGAGTTCAGCAAGCCGTAGCGCATTTCGCCGACGTAGCCCGCGCGCTGCGGGATGCCGGCGAGGAACGGCACCAGCGCCGACTTCCAGCTGTTCGGCAGGACGATCGCCCGATCATAGCCGCGCTTGGCGAGCGCGCGCGCCAGGCGCCAGCGGCTCCTGAGGTCGGCGGCACCGTGGCGGAACGGCACCGCGATCACGTCGTCCACTTCGGGCATGCGGCGAGCGACCGGCGCCACCCAGTCGGGCGCGAGCACGTGCAGCGTGGCCCCCGATTTCTTCAATTCGACGAGCAGGGGCTGCGCCATGAGCGCGTCCCCGATCCAGTTCGGCGCGACGACGAGGATCCGCGTCAACTAATGACCTTTGACCGGTGCTCCCTTGTACACGTACTTGGCCCCGCAGTACGGGCAAAGGCATTCGCCTTCTTTCGCAACGTCGAGGAAAACGCGCGGGTGCATGTTCCACAGCGGCGTGCCCGGGGTCGGGCAATGCAGCGGCAGGTCCTTCTCGCTCACTTCGATTTGACGGGGGTCAGCCATTTGCGGCGCTTCTTGTCCTTGCCGGTGACGACGTCGAAGAACGCCTTCTGGATCTTTTTGGTGATCGGCCCGGCCTTGCCTTCGCCAATGATACGGCCATCGAGCTCGCGGATGGGCGTCACCTCCGCCGCGGTGCCGGTGAAGAAGCACTCGTCGGCGATGTAGATGTCGTCGCGCGTCAGCCGCTTGGCGCCCACCTCGTAGCCGAGCTCGCCGGCGAGCTCGATCACCGAGGTGCGCGTGATCCCGGTGAGCGCGGAGGTGAGCTCGGGTTCCCAGATTTTTCCATCCTTGATGATGAAGATGTTTTCGCCCGCGCCTTCGGCAACGAAGCCGTCGACGTCGAGCAGCAGGCCTTCGTCGTAGCCGTGCGTGGTCGCCTCCAGCGTCGCCAGCACCGAGTTCGGGTAGGTGCCCGACATCTTGGCGCGCGCCATGGTGACGTTGATGTGGTGCCGCGCGTAGGACGAGGTCTTGACGCGGATGCCCTTCTCGAGCGCCTCGGGCCCGAGGTAGGCGCCCCACGGCCAGGCCGCGATGGCGACGTGCACCTTGGCGCCGACCGGCGAGACGCCCATCTTTTCCGAGCCGTAGAACGCGATCGGGCGGATGTAGCACGCCTCGTGGCCGTTGGCGCGCACCACTTCGAGCTGCGCCTCCATCAGGCGCTCCCGGGTGTACGGGATCTTCATCATGTAGATGTGCGCCGAGTTGAACAGGCGGTCGGTGTGCTCCTTCAGGCGGAAGATGGCGGTGCCGATCTCGGTCTTGTAGGCGCGTACCCCTTCGAACACGGCGAGGCCGTAGTGCAGCGAGTGGGTGAGGACGTGGGTGGTGGCCGAGCGCCAGTCGACCAGCTTGCCGTCGTGCCAGATCTTGCCGTCGCGGTCCGCCATCGACAGCGGCGCCGCCGCCTTTGCCTTCGCCATTGGGTTCTCCGTGGTGGGCGGCCATCTAAACACAAGGGCGGAAAATCCGCCATACTATTAACGTGCAGGTTAATAGTCCCCAGCGTGTCTTTTACGCCCTCGCCTCGCTGCCGCGCCGGCGCATCATCGCGTTCCTGTCGCAGACCGCGCTCTCGACCGCCGACCTTGCCGAGCGCTTCGCGCTGAGCCGGCCGGCGATTTCGCGCCACCTGTCGGTGCTGGTGCGCGCCGGGCTGATCGGCGGCGAGCGCCAGGGCCAGCGTGTGCTGTACCGCCTGAACCGTGACGCATTGCTCGGCGCGCTGGCGCGCTTCGCCTCGGAAGTGGACGGCCCGTTGCGCCATGCGCCGCAAGCTGGTAGGAATCCGCGCGATGCGATCTAGCACCTGGCTCCTGGTAGTCCTACTGGCTGGCTGTGCCACGCCCAGCGTCCGTGACGAGGACCGTTCGCTGGTCTGGTCCGATGACGTGATTCGCGTGCTCGAGCGCGAGCAGGCCGACGTGATCGAAGTGGCTCGCTTCTCGCAACTGCGCCCGGGCGACGACTTGCAGCCGTGGGAACCGTGGCTGATGGTGCGCGGCAACGAGCTCACCAGGTACCGCGCCGCCGAAGTGGACGGCGTGGTGGCGGTGGAGGCCGAAGGCGTGGCCGGCGGCTCCGGCATGTGGCGCAAGATCCGGGTCGACCCGCAGCACAACCCGATCATGGAATGGCGCTGGCGCCTGCCGCCGCCCGCCGCCGGCAGCCCGCCGCTCACCGTGACCGCCCGCGCCAGCCCGATCGCGCGCCTGTCGCTCGCGTTCCACGGCGATCCGCAGAGGCTCGACTTCGAGGACCGCGTCAAGCTGCGCATGGCCCGGGCGCTGACGGTGAACGGCCTGCCCTACGCCTCGCTGCTCTATGTCTGGATGATGAACGTGCCGGTGGACACGGTGATCCACAGCCCGCACACCGACCGCGTGCGCATGATCGTGGTGGAAAGCGGGCCGGAGCGCGCCGGCCAGTGGATCACCATCCGGCGCAACGTGGTCGAGGATTACCGGCGCGCGTTCGAGGAGGAGCCCGGCGACATCGTCGGCGTCGGCCTGATGACCGACTACGGCGACGACGGCTCGCCGCGGCGCGCGGTGTACGGCGACATCACCTTGCGGAGCGCACCATGAACAACTTCAGGTTTTCGCACCTCGCGCGCCGCATCGCGGCCCTGTCCGGGCGTCCGGCAGCGTTCCTCGCGGCCGCCGCCGCCATCGTGCTGTGGGCGCTGTCGGGGCCGCTGTTCGGCTTCAGCGATACCTGGCAGCTGATGGTGAACACCACCACCACCATCATCACCTTCCTGATGGTGTTCATCATCCAGAGCACGCAGAACCGCGACACCACCGCGATCCAGCTCAAGCTCGACGAGCTGATCCGCGCCACCCAGGGCGCGCACAACGCGCTGCTCGACCTCGAGGAGATCGACGACGAGCGCTTCGAGGCCTACCGGCGCAGCTACGAGAAGCTGGCCGCGGCGGCGCGCGAGAAGCTGGAAAGGGGCGAGCTCGACACCGATTCGCCCGAGATCAAGGACCTCGGGCGCTGAACACCGTTTTCCACAGTTCGTGCACCACCTCGGCGTGGCGCGCGACCTGCGCCAGCGGCACGCGTGCATACTGCGCGCCGTTCAGCCGCAGCGAGTGCTGCACGCGGCGGAACTCGCGGTAGGCATCGCGGCAGCGCTCGGCGAGCGCCTCGGGAATCAGGCCGTGCCCTGCCGCGATCCGCAGCAGGGCGATGTTTCCCAGGTTGGCCGTCAACGAGCGGAACCGGCTCGAAAAACCCAGCACCAGAAACTGCACGCTGAACTCGATGTCGATCATGCCGCCGCGGTCGTGCTTGACGTCGAACAGCCCCGACTTGTTCGGATGCGCGGCGTGGAGCTTTTCGCGCATTTCGACGATGGCGCGGGCGAGCCCGTCCAGCTCGCGTTTCCTGCTCAGCGTTTTCTCGCGGATCTGCTCGAACGCCTCGCCCACCGACTTGTCGCCGGCGCAGTAGCGCGCCCGCGTCAGCGCCTGGTGCTCCCAGACCCAGGCGCTTTCTTCCTGGTAGCGCACGAAGGCATCGACCGCGGACACCATCAGGCCGGACGCGCCGCTCGGCCGTAGCTGCAGGTCGGTTTCGAACAGCATGCCGGCCGAGGTGCGGCTGCTGAGCCAGGTGTTGAGACGCTGCGCGAGCCTTGCGTAGACCTCGGGCGCGCGCTCGTCCGCATCGTCATACAGGAAAATGATGTCGAGGTCGGAGGCGTAGCCGAGCTCCTTGCCGCCGAGCTTGCCGTAGCCGATCACCGCGAAGGCGGGCTGCTCGCGGTGGCGGCCGCGCAGGTCGTGCCAGACCTGCTCCAGCGTGACCTGCAGGACGAGGTCGGCCAGGGCCGAAAGATAGTCGGCGAGGCGCTCGACCGTGAGCAGGCCGGCGAGGTCCTGCGCCAGCAGGCGAAACACCGCCGCCTGGTGCACCTCGCGCAGCATGTTCATGCGTTGCTCGACGTCGCCGCCGGCGGCGTCGAGCTGGGCGCGCAGGCTTTTCGCGACCAGCCCGAGATCGAGCGGCGCATAGAGCACCCGGTCATCGAGCAGCTCGTCGAGCAGCAGCGGATGGCGGGTGATGAACTCCGCCGCCCAGCTCGAGGCGCCGATGATGCGCGCCACGCGCTCGAGCGCCTCGGGGTGCTCGGCGAGCAGCGCGAGATACGCCGCACGGCTGGCGATGGCCTCGACCAGGTCCACGCCGCGCGCGAGCGTCGCCTCCCGGTCCGGGGTGGCGCGCGCGGCGCTCGCAAGCGCCGGCATCAGGCGGTCGAGGCGACGTTTCGACTCGGCCGGCAGGGCGGCATAGCGCTGGCTCGAAAGGAGCGCCGAGAGCCGCGGATGGTCCGGCCAGGGCTCCTGCGGCGCCTCGGGCTCGGCAAACACCTGCTCGAAATGGTGCGACACGCGGTCGCGATGGGCTCGCAGCCGGGCGTAGAACGCTGCCCAGGAATCGAACCCGCACATCTGCGCCACGCGCGAGCGGTCCTCTTCATCCTCGGGCAGATCATGGCGCTGCGCATCGTCGAGATACTGCAAGCGGTGCTCGAGGTTGCGCAGAAAGGTGTAGGCCTGCGCCAGCTCGGTGGCCGCTTCGGTCGGCAGAAGATTCTTGCGGGCAAGGACCGGCAGCGCTTCCAGCGTCGGCCGCACGCGCAGCTCGGGGTCGCGGCCGCCGCGGATCAGCTGCATCGCCTGCACGATGAACTCGATTTCGCGAATCCCGCCCGGGCCGAGCTTGACGTGCTCGGCGAGCTCGCGGCGCGCCACGTCGCGCCGCACTTCGGCGTGGAGCGAGCGCATCGCGGCGAGCGTGGCGTAGTCGAGGTACTTGCGGAATACGAAGGGCCGCACCACGGCATCGAGCGCGGCGCTGCCGGGACCGGAGAGCGGGCGCGCCTTGAGCCAGGCGTAGCGCTCCCATTCGCGCCCGTGGGCGATCAGGTAGCTCTCGAGCGCGTCGAAATTGCAGGCGAGGGGGCCGGAATCGCCGAACGGCCGCAGGCGCATGTCGACGCGGAATACGAACCCGTGCTCGGTCTGTTCCGACAGCAGGCGGATCAGCTGCCGGCCGGCGTGCTCGTAGCTCGGGTCGGGCGGGCCGTCGTAAAGGAACACCAGATCGATATCGGAGGAAACGTTGAGCTCACGGCCACCCAGCTTCCCCATGCCCACCACCACCAGGTCTTCGCGGCCGACGAGCTTGAGCCCCGCCTGGATCGAGACCTCGGCGAGGTCGCTCATCGTGCCGCATACCTCGCCGAGGCCGGCGCGGCCCGACAAGTCGCGCGCCATCACGCGTAACACCACGCGGTTACGCAACTCCCGCAGCTTGCGACTGTCATCCTCAGGCGCGTCGAGCGCGTTCAGCATTTCGGCGCGCGTGAACGGCGCCGGATCTTCCACCTCGGATTGGAGTTCGGGGTGCGCTTCGAGCAGCCGCCGGGCGAAGCGCGAAAGGCCGAGTTTCTGAATGATTTCCGACATTTAAAAGTTAGAATGACTCACTGGACGTGAATTCCACCATGAAGCGGCTGCTGCGAGTGATCGAAATGCTCGCCTGGGGCGTGTTTTTCGCGCTCGCGGCGCTGGTGCTCGCCGTGCGCTTCTGGGTGCTGCCCGACATCGAGCGCTATCGCGGCGACATTGTCGCCGCAATGTCGCGCGGCATCGGCCTGCCGGTGCGCGTCGGCCGCATCGAGGCCGGCTGGTTCGGCTTGCGTCCGCAGATCACCCTGTCGGACGTGCGCATCCACGATGCGCAGGGCCGCGAGGCGCTGGTGCTGCCGTCGATCCACAACGTGATCGCCTGGCGCTCGCTGCTGCATCGCGAGCTGCGCCTGCATCAGCTCGCCATCGACGGCCCGCGCCTCGCCGTGCGCCGCGATGCGGCGGGCGACCTGTACGTCGCCGGCATGAAGCTCGCGAAAGGCGGCAGCGGCGGCTCCGGCGCGAGCGGCTGGCTCCTCGGTCAGAGCGAGATCGTGGTGCGCAACGCCGAGATCGAATGGCGCGACGAGCTGCGCGGCGCGCCGCCGCTAGTGCTGTCCGCGCTCGACCTGCGCATGGTCAGCTCGGGGCGTTCCCTGTCGCTCGGGCTCACCGCGCGTCCGCCGGCCGAGCTCGGCAGCGGCATCGAGGTGCGCGCGCTGATCGACGCGGCCGGCTTGGGGGCCGACACCTGGAACGGGCGCGTTTTCATGCAGGTCGGCTATACCGACCTCGCCGCATGGCGCGGGTGGGTGGATTACCCGGTCAACATCCGCCAGGGGCAGGGCGCGCTGCGCGTCTGGCTGGGCGTGGAGAACGGCGAACCGAAAGACCTCACCGCCGATCTCGCGCTCGCCGGGGTCTGGGCGAGCCTGGGCGACGAGCTGTCGCCGCTCGAGCTGGCGTCACTGCAGGGCCGCGTGCACGGCCGCCGCCTGGCCGACGGCGTCGAGCTCTCCGGCAAACGCATGGCGCTCGCCATGGCGCGCGGACCTGAGATCCCGCAGACCGATTTCGAGATCGTCTGGCGCCCGCAGGCCGGCGGCGTGCTCGGCGCGAGCGTGGTCGACCTGCAGGGGATCGGCCATCTGATCGGGTCGCTGCCGTTGCCGCCGCAGCTCGCCGGCATGCTGACCGACCTCGCGCCGGGTGGCCGGCTCGCCGACGCGCGCCTGGAATGGAGCGGACCGTTCGACGCGCCGACCGGCTTCTCCGCGCGCAGCCGCTTCAGCGAGCTCGCGATGCGGCCGCGCGACGAGCTTCCGGGCTTCAGCGGGTTGAGCGGCAGCTTCGAGCTGTCGAAGGAGCGCGGCAAGCTGCAGCTCGCTTCGCGCCAGGCGCAGATCGAGCTGCCGAAAGTCCTGGTGAAGCCGCAAATCGACATCGGCTCGCTCACCGGCGACCTCGCCTGGGAGCGCGACCCGGCCGGTGCGTTGAGCGTGCGCGTCGCCTCGCTCACCTTCGCCAACGCGCATGTCAGCGGCAACCTGTTCGGCACCTACGGCTGGCGCGGCGACGGGCCCGGCACGCTCGACCTGTCCGCGGTGCTGAACCGCGCCGACGGCCGCAGCGCAATGCAATACATCCCGCACGTCCTCAACGAGGAGGCGCGCGAGTGGCTCACGCAGGCCGTGGTCGCCGGCGAAAGCAGCGACGTCCGCGTACGGGTACGCGGCGACCTGCGCGATTTCCCGTTCGTCGATCCGACGACGGGCCAGTTCCAGGTCACTGCGCGGATCGAGAAGGGCGTGCTGAACTATGCGCCGGGCTGGCCGCGCATCGAGGACATCGACGGCGAGCTCACCTTCGAGCGCGACGGTATGCAGTTCGTGGCGCGTAGCGGCACCGTGCTTGGCGCGCGGCTCTCGGGCGTGCGCGCGCAAGTGCCGAGCTTCAAGGACCCGGGTCGCCGCGTGCTGGTCACCGGCCAGGCCGACGGCGCCACCGCCGAGTTCCTCAAGTACATCGAATCCTCGCCGCTGCGCGAGAAAGCCGGCAGCTTCGTCACCTCGATGGTGGCGGAAGGCCGCGGCAAGCTGAACCTCAAGATCGATCTGCCGCTCACCGACCTGAAGCAGACCAAGGTGGCCGGCGAGTACGAATTCGCCGCCAACCGGGTGAAAGTGCTCGACGAGCTGCCGCCGATCGACCAGGTGGCCGGGCACCTGACCTTCACCGACGACGGCTTCACGCTGCAGGGCGTGCGCGGCCGCCTGCTCGGCGGCGCGCTTACGCTCTCCGGAGGCACCAATCCCCGGCGCGGGGTCGAGATCGTTGCGCGCGGCGATGCCACGGTGGAGCAGGCGCGCACCGTGCCGCCGCTCGACCATCCGCTCACCAAGCATCTTTCGGGCGGCTTCGCCTACGTGGTCAACGTACAGGCGAAGGACGGGCTTGCGCGGGTGAGCCTCGAATCGCCGCTGCGCGGCGTGGAAAGCGCGCTGCCGGTGCCGCTCGCCAAGAGTGCGGTCGAGACGCTGCCGGTGCGCGTGGACTTCATCCCGACCGCGAGCGGCGAGCGCGACCGCATCGTCATCGCGCTCGGCACGCTCGCGCGCGTGGAGGTCGCACGACGCAAGCAAGGAAACACCATGCAAGTGCAGCGCACCGCTTACTGGCTCACGCCCGAGCGCGACCAGGCGATCCGGCTCCCCGAGCGCCCGGGGACACTGTTCTACGGCTCGTTGCCGGCATTCGACCTCGAGCGCTGGACGCCGCTGCTCGCCGGCGGCGACGGCCAGGGAGGCGGCGGCGATGCGACGCCGATCGCGGTGGAGGTGAAATTCGGCAAGCTCGACGCTTTTGCCCGGCGCTTTTCGAACGTCGCGCTGCGCGCGAGCACCGATGCGGGCGGCTGGTCGGCGAACGTGAAGGCCGAGGAAGTCGCCGGCGACGTCTCGTTCCGCAACGCCGGCGGCGGGCGGCTGATCGCGCGCCTCGCGCGCTTCACCATCCCGGCCGATGCGCCCGCGGCCGCGGGCGCCCAGCCGCGCCCCGCGCCGAAGCCGAGCGAGCTGCCGGCGATCGACCTGGTGGCGGAAGCGTTCACGTTTCGCGGCAAGCAGCTGGGGCGGGTCGAGCTGGTGGCGCGCCCGGACGGCGACAACTGGCGCATCGAATCGGCGAGCATGGTGAACCCGGAAGCGTCGCTCACCGGCAGCGGCACGTGGTACGCGGCGCCGTCGCGCACCAACGTCGCGTTCGATCTGCAGGCGGGCGACAGCGGCGGCTTCCTGGCGCGGGTCGGCTATCCCGATCTGGTAAAGGGCGCGAGGACGCGCATGCGCGGCACGCTTGCCTGGCAGGGCGATCCGGCCACGCTCGACCTGCCGACGCTCAGCGGCGAGATCGAAATGCAGGCGAACGACGGCCAGTTCCTCGAGATCGAGCCCGGCGTGGGCAAGCTGATCTCGCTCATGAGCCTGCAGGCGCTGCCCAAGCGCATCACGCTCGACTTCCGCGACGTGTTTTCCAAGGGGTTCCAGTTCGACCGCATCGCGTCGAGCGCGCAGGTCCAGACCGGGGTCATGAAACTGCAGGAGTTCCGCATGCGCGGCTCGGCGGCCGACGTCGAGATGAAAGGTGAAACCGATCTCGTGCACGAGACGCAAAATCTGCAGGTGCGCGTGGTGCCCAGCCTGGCGCTCGGCGATACCGCGGCGATCGGCATCGGCATCGTCAACCCGGTGGCGGGGGTGGCCGCCGCCATCGCCCAGCGCCTGCTGAAGAACCCGCTCGGCCAGATCTTTGCATTCGACTACGCCGTGAGCGGCACCTGGGCCGACCCGAAGGTCGCCAAGATCGTGCCGCCGGTCGAGCCGCCGCAATTCACGAGCGGGCAGTAGCTTTGCTTTAGCATGTCGGTTCATCAGGAGATGCCATTGATTCTGCAGACCGCCGAGAGAACCCTTCTCGCCCCCTTCGACCTCGCCGCGAACAAGCTCGAGCGCGTGTTCGGCACGCTGGCCGCGCGCAAGGTGGATTACGCCGACCTCTATTTCCAGTACTCGCGCTACGAGGGCTGGAGCCTGGAGGAGGGCATCGTGAAGTCGGGCAGCTTCAACATCGAGCAGGGCGTGGGCGTGCGCGCCCTGTCCGGCGAGAAGACTGCCTTCGCCTATTCCGACGAGATCAGCCTGGACGCGTTGCAGGATGCCGCCAAGGCGACGCGTGCCATCGCATCCGCGGGCCAAGCCAAGAGAATCAAATCCAACCAGACGAAGGCGCCGGTCGCGCTGTATCGCGATGTCGACCCGATCGCGTCGCTGCCGTCGGAATCCAAGGTCGCGCTGCTGCAGAAGCTGGAGAAGAAGTGCCGCGCGCTCGATCCGCGCATCACGCAGGTCATGGCGAGCCTCGGCGGCGAGTACGAGGTAGTGCTGATCGCGCGCTCCGATGGCGCGATCGCCGCCGACGTGCGGCCGCTGGTGCGCCTGTCGCTGCAGGTGATCGCCGAGCAGAACGGGCGGCGCGAAAGCGGCAGCGGCGGCGGCGGCGCGCGCACCGACTATTCGCACTTCACCGACGAAGTGCTCGACGGCTATGCGCGCCAGGCGGTGTCGCAGGCGCTGGTCAATCTGGAAGCGCGCCCCGCGCCGGCGGGCACCATGACCGTGGTGCTCGGCCCGGGCTGGCCGGGCGTGCTGCTGCACGAGGCCATCGGCCACGGCCTCGAAGGCGACTTCAACCGCAAGGGCAGCTCAGCGTTCTCCGGCCGCCTGGGGCAGCGCGTGGCATCGCCGGGCGTGACGGTGGTGGACGACGGCACGCTTCCTGGCCGGCGCGGCTCGCTCAGCGTCGACGACGAAGGCACGCCCACCCAGCGTACGGTGCTGATCGAGGACGGGGTGCTGCGCGGCTACATGCAGGACAGCCTGAACGCGCGCCTGCTCGGCATGCCGCTCACCGGCAACGCGCGGCGCGAATCGTTCGCGCACGTCACCCTGCCGCGCATGACCAATACTTATATGCTGGCCGGGCCGCACGACCCGAAGGAAATCATCGCCAGCGTGCCCAAGGGCATCTACGCCACCAACTTCGGCGGCGGTCAGGTCGACATCACCAGCGGCAAGTTCGTGTTCTCGGCCGCCGAGGCCTACCTGATCGAGAACGGCAAGGTGACGCATCCGGTGAAGGGCGCCACGCTCATCGGCAACGGCCCCGACGTGCTTACGCGTGTCAGCATGATCGGCAACGACCTCGCGCTCGACTCCGGCATCGGCACCTGCGGCAAGGAAGGGCAGAGCGTGCCGGTCGGCGTCGGCCAGCCCACGCTCAAGATCGAGGGACTCACGGTTGGCGGCACGGCATAGCAACGAAGTTTCAGCGCTAGCCGCTCGTATCCCGGACGGCGCGTTCGTCGCGCTGCCGCCTGACTATTCGATGCCGCCGATGGCGCTCGTCAGGGAATTGATCCGGAAAAAATCGCGCCACCTGAAGCTCCTGGGCGTGCCGGTGCTCGGCATGTGCGCGGACCTCTTGATCGGCGCCGGCTGCGTCGCCGAGGTCGAATCGAGCGCCGTGTCGCTCGGCGAGGCCGGCCTCGCGCCGCGCTTCACCGAGGCGGTCGAGAACGGCGAGATCAAGATGCGCGACGCCACCTGTCCCGCGGTGCATACCGCGCTGCAGGCGAGCGAGAAAGGCGTGCCGTTCATGCCTTTGCGCGGCGTTCTCGGTTCCGATTTGATGCGGATCCGGAATGACTGGCAGGAAGCGCAGAACCCGTTTTCGCGGGAGAAAGATTCCATCCTTCTTGTTCCGGCGATCAGCCCGGACATAGCGCTGTTCCATGCGCGCTGGGCCGACGAGGCGGGAAACGTGTGGGTCGGGCGGCGGCGAGAGCTCGCCACGATCGCGCACGCGGCCAAACAGACGTTTGTCACTTATGAAGAGCTGAAGCCGGGCGACATGCTGGAGGACGAGCTGCTCGCGCCGGGCGTCATCTCGGGGACCTACGTCACCGACACCGCGCCGGCGAAGCGCGGCGCATGGCCGCTCGGCATCGCCGGCGTATACGACATCGACGACGCCCACCTCGCGCAGTACGCGAAGGCGGCGCGCACGCGCGAAGCTTTCCAGCGCTATCTGGAAGAATTCGTTTGCACACCCGCGAAGAGCTACTCGCCTGCGTCGTCGCCCGCCTGATCGGCGAGGCGAAGCACGTCGCGGTCGGTGCGGCGTCGCCGATTCCGGCAACCGCTTGTGAATTGCTGAAAGCACGCGGGCAGGACCTGCGTGTCTCGATGCTGCACAAGAGAAAAGGCAACCCGTTCACCGAAGGCTCGCGCGAGCTGTTCGACCTCGCCGGGCAGGGGCGCATCGACGTGTTCTTCCTTGGCGGCGCGCAGATCGACGGCGAGGGCAGCATCAACCTGGTGCGGGCCGACGGCAAGCGCTTCCCCGGCTCCTTCGGCTCGGCCTTCATGTATTCGGTGGTGAAGAAGACCATCCTGTTCCGCGAGGAGCATTCGAAGCGCGTGCTGGTGCCGAAAGTGGAGTTCGTCTCGGCGCGCGGCACGCCGGGCGCGCTGCTGACCGGCAGGGCGCTGTTCTCGTGGCAGGGGAGCCGGTTTCGGCTGGAAAGCACGCACGAGGCGGGCGACGTGCGCGGCGAGACCGGCTTTGATTTTCAGTCTCCAGAACGAATTCCTCTAACCCCGCCGCCGACCGAAGAAGACCTGGCCCTGCTGCGCAGCAGCGTAGCCCAGCGAATTGCCCCGGATTACCCCGATTTCGCCCGTCGTGTGTGGGGGATAAACTAGCGCCATGAACGCTCCGGAGAAGCTCAAGCAGTACGACCGCGACGCCCAGGTCGTGGGCAACATCGTCCACCTCGAGCACTTCAACGTGGTGATCAACGACCAGCGGCTCGCGACGCTGTTCTACGTGGTCGGCCTCGGCGGCACGCGCGACCCCTACCTGTTCCCGGGCCTCGAGAACATGTGGGTGAACTTCGGGCGCACGCAGGTGCACCTGCCGAGCCGCGGCTCCAAGCCCGAGGTGGTGCGCGGCACGGTCGGTTTCGTGGTGCCGAGCCTCGAGGACCTGAAGAAGCGGCTCGAATTCGCCGAGAAGGAAATGAAGCGCGTCGTGCCGGAGAAGGAGACCAAATTCTCGTGGTGCGAGAAGGACGGCGCGATCGAGGCCACCTGCCCCTGGGGCAACCGCGTGCGCTGCCACGCGCCCTCGCCGCAGTTCGGCCGCACCGAGCTCGGCATGGTCTACGTCGACTTCGACGTGCCGCCGGGCACCGCCGAGGGCATCGCGCGCTTCTATAACGAAGTGATGAAGGCGCCGGCGAAGGCGACGAAGAAACGCGCCAGCGTGAGCGTCGGCCGCAACCAGGCGCTGCATTTCACCGAGACCTCGAAGGAGATCCCGGAGTACGACAACCATCACGTCCAGGTCTACGTCGCCGACTTCGGCAGCCCTTACCACTGGCTGAAGGAGCGCGGCCTGATCAACATGGAGACCGACGCCGAGGAATGGCGCTTCCAGTGGATCACCGATCCCAAGGACGGCAGGAAGCTGTTCCAGATCGAGCACGAAGTGCGCAGCATGAAACACCGCCTGTTCGCGCGCCCGCTGGTGAACCGCAACCACGCGATCACCAACCTGACCTACATGCCGAACAGCGACGCCTTCCGCGGCCTGTTCTAGGTGTTGAAAAGCTTCGCAGTAGCGCTGGCGCTGTGCCTCGCCGGCGCGGCGTTCGCGCAAGACAAGTTCCCCGACAAGCCGGTGCGCTTCATCGTGCCGTTCCCGCCCGGCGGCGGCACCGACGCGCTGGCGCGTATCCTCGGCGCCAAGCTCTCGGAGCAATGGGGCCAGCAGGTCATCATCGACAACCGTGCCGGCGCGCAGGGCAACATCGGCACCGCCGCCGGCGCCAAGGCCGCGCCCGACGGCTACACCATCACCTTCGCGCACCAGGGCGCGCTGGTGATCAACCCGCACCTGTACAAGGATCCCGGCTACGACACGCTGCGCGACTTCGCGGCCGTGGCGCGCACCACCGAGATGGCGTTCGTCGCCGTCGCGCATCCTTCGGTGCCGGCGGCGAACCTGCGCGAGCTCGCGCAGTACGCGCGCCAGAATCCCGGCAAGCTCACCTTCGCCTCCACCTCCGCCGGCCCGCACATCGTCGGCGAGCTGTTCAAGCAGGCCACCGGCACCGACCTCGTGCATGTGCCGTACAAGGGCGCGGGCCCGGCGATCAACGACCTGCTCGGCGGCCAGGTGCTGCTCATGTTCTCCAACCCGACCTCGACCGTGCCGCACGTGAAGAGCGGCAAGCTGCGTGCGCTCGGTGTGATGGACACGAAACGCAACCCGGCGCTGCCCGACGTGCCGACGGCGCAGGAGGCCGGGCTCCCGGAGCTGTCCAACGTGATCGAGTGGTACGGCATCGTCGTGCCCGCCGCCACGCCGGCGCCGATCGTCAAACGCCTCGGCGATTCGGTGCTGCGCGCGATGAGCGCGCCCGAAGTGCTCGAGCGCATCAATGGCATCGGACAGACACCATCACCGCTGGCCGCGGAGGAATTCGCGCGCATGATCCGCGAGGACTACGCGCGCTGGCAGCGCGTAGTCAAAGCGGCCGGGGTGAAAGCCGAGTAAGCGGCACGAAAGCTGCTCGCATGTCCCGCATGCGAGACAAACGGAAGAAGCCGACCGGGTCGACGACCAACGCCAGCGACGCGGTCAACGAAACCAAGCTGCCCTCCAAGCCCACGACCGACGAAGTGGTCGACCACGGCGGGCAGGAAAGCTTTCCCGCCAGCGATCCGGTGGCCGTGAGCTCGGCGCACCACAAGGCCAAGGAGCGCGAGGTCAAGAAAGACCCGACGCCGAAGCGGCGCTCGCCGCCCGACTGGCTGCTGCATCCGCCGCGCTAGATCACGTAGAAGGCAAGCGGCACGAAATCCAGCAGCGCGTGGCTGATGAACAACGGCCATAGGCGGCCGTAGCGCGCGTAGATATAGCCCTGCACCAGCCCATACGCGATGTGATACGGCTGCCACGCAATGCCCTGATACAGGTGATAAGACGCGCGGATGACGACGCTGACGTTGACCGCGGTGGTCGTGCCGAAGCGCCCGCGCAGCGCTTCGATCACGTAGCCGCAAACGAAGACTTCCTCGAACACCGGGTTGACGATCGAGACCAGCAGCACGCTGAGCAGCGTCGGCGGCGCGCTGGGGCGGTAGACCTCCCACGTCTCCAGCACGGACTGCATCACCGGAAACAGGACCCGGGCGAGGGCGGTGAAGATCCAGTCGCCCATCCACATGCCCGCGAAAACGACGATGCCCAGGACCGTGCCGGAAAGGCTCGGGGCGATCTTGAGGTCGCGCAGCCGCCAGCCGCCGATGTAGAGCACGCCCGCGAGGAAGGGCGTGACCATCAGCTCGTAGCCGAGGATCCAGTGCAGATGGCTCTCGCCGAATTCGCTGGCGCCGGTGCTTTCGCCGACCGTTCGGCCGGCGAGCACGGCGCTGAGGGAGCCCACCGTCAGATAGCCGAACGCCGCGCCGATGACGATCGCGAACTCGATCGGCGAGAAGCGTTCGCGCGCCAAAGACCTAGGCGGGTTCCCAGTTGCGCGAGCGGCCTACCGCCTCCCGCCAGCGTTTCATGCGCTGTTCGGCTTCCTGGCGCTCCATGCGCGGCTCGAAGCGCTTGTCGACTTTCCAGTGCGCGGCGAGCTCGTCGCGCGATTTCCACAGGGCGGTGGTGAGGCCGGCGAGGTAGGCCGCGCCGAGCGCGGTGGTCTCGGTCACCTTCGGCCGCACTACCGCCACGCCGAGCAGGTCGGCCTGGAACTGCATCAGCAGGTCGTTGGCCGCGGCGCCGCCGTCGACACGCAGCTCCATCAGGCTCTGTCCCGCATCCTTCTGCATCGCCTCCAGCAGCTCGGCGCTCTGGAAAGCGATGGACTCGAGCGCCGCGCGCGCGATGTGCGCACGCGTGGTCCCGCGCGTCAGGCCGATCATCGCGCCGCGCGCATTCGGATCCCAGTACGGCGCGCCCAGGCCGGTGAAGGCGGGCACCAGATAGACGTCTCCACTGTCTAGGACACTGTTGGCGAGTTTTTCGACTTCACCGGATGAAGAAAAAAACCCGAGGCCATCCCGCAGCCACTGCACGACTGCGCCGCCGACGAACACGCTGCCCTCGAGCGCGAACTCCAGGCCCCGCGTCTGGGCGCACGAGGTCGAGATCAGGCCGCTCTTCGACTCCACCACCTTGTCGCCGGTGTGCAGCAGCATGAAGCAGCCGGTGCCGTAGGTGTTCTTCGCCATGCCGGCGCGGTGGCAGACCTGGCCGAACATCGCCGCCTGCTGGTCGCCGGCGATGCCGGCGATCACCAGCGGCTCGCCGAACATGGCGGCGGGCACCATGCCGAAGGCGTGCGTCGACGGGTGCACGTCGGGCAGGAGAGCGCGCGGCACGTCGAGCAGCTGCAACAGCTCTTCGTCCCAGTCGTTCATGTGGATGTTGAACAACATCGTGCGCGACGCGTTCGATACGTCGGTGACGTGCGTGCGGTTGCCGGTGAGATGCCAGGTGAGCCACGTGTCCACGGTGCCGAACGCGAGCTCGCCGCGCTCGGCGCGCGCCCGCGCGCCGGGAACGTTGTCGAGCAGCCAGGAAATCTTGGTGCCGCTGAAGTAGGGATCGATCACCAGGCCGGTGCGCTCGCGCACCAGGCCCTCGGCGCCCATTTTCTTCAGCTCCGCGCATTGCGGCGCGGTGCGCCGGTCCTGCCAGACGATCGCGTGGTGGATCGGCTCGCCGGTCTGCCGGTCCCAGACGATCGTGGTCTCGCGCTGGTTGGTGATGCCGATGCCCATCACGTCCTTGAGCGGGACCTCGGTCCGGCGCAGCACCTCGCGCGCGGTGTCGCGCTGGGTCTGGTAGATCTCTTTCGCGTCGTGCTCGACCCAGCCGGGCTGCGGGAAGATCTGGCGGAACTCGCGCTGCGCGGTATCGACCGGCTTGCCGTGCTCGTCGAACAGGATGGCGCGCGAGCTGGTGGTTCCCTGGTCGAGGGCGAGGATGTAACGCACCAAGACGATTCTACTTTGGTTAGAATCCGCGCCCTATGGCATTGCCGGTCACCGAGGTCGAGCGCGAGCTGCGCCATACGCGGCGCGTTCGCTTCGAGGGCTACAAGCGCGGCGACGGGTTGTGGGACATCGAGGGCCACCTCACCGACGTCAAGAGCCACGACAACCCGATGAAGACCGGCGTGCGCCGCGCCGGGCAGCCGATCCACGAGATGTGGCTGCGCCTCACCATCGACCGGCATTTCACCGTGCTCGACGCGGTGGCGAGCTCCGATGCGGTGCCGTATCCCGGCGGCTGCGAGAACATCGCCCCCGCCTACAAGAAGCTGATCGGCCTGAACCTGATCCGGGATTTCAGGAAAAACACCAAGCAGCTGTTCGCGGGGGTCAAGGGCTGCACCCACCTCACCGAGATGCTTGCCAGCTTTCCCACCGCCGCGATCCAGACCTTCGCCGGCGAGATGCCGGAGGAACGCGAGGATGGCCGCAAGCCGTTCCAGCTCGACCAGTGCCACGCGCTCGATACCACCAGCGAAACGGTGCGCAAGTGGTACCCGAAGTGGCACCGCAAACCCAAGGCGGCCGGCAGCGCTTGATCGCCGTCAATGCCGCGCCAGCGGCTTCCCGCCGACGATAGAACGACGATGAAAATCCACGAATATCAGGGCAAGGAAATCTTCCGCAAGTACGGCCTGCCGACCCCGCGCGGCTTCGCCGCGTTCAATGTCGACGAGGCGGTCGCGGCGGCCAATAAATTGGGCGGCAAGGTTTGGGTGGTGAAGGCGCAGATCCACGCCGGCGGCCGCGGCAAGGGCGGCGGCGTGAAGGTGGCCAAGTCGGTCGAAGAAGTTCGAAAACTGGCTTCCTCCATTTTAGGGATGCAGTTGAAAACCCATCAAACCGGCCCGGAAGGCCAGAAGGTGCGCCGCCTGCTGGTCGAAGAAGGCGCCGACATCAAGAAGGAGCTTTACGTCGGCATGGTGGTCGACCGCGGCACGCAGAAGGTCGTGCTGATGGCTTCCTCCGAGGGCGGCATGGACATCGAGGAAGTCGCCGCCAAGACGCCGCAGAAGATCCACAAGGTGTTCATCGACCCGGTGCAGGGCCTGAGCGATGCAGACGCCGACGAGGTCGCGCTCGCCATCGGCATTCCGCAGGAATCGGTGGCGCAGGGCCGCGCGATCTTCAAGGGACTGTACAAGTGCTTCGATGAGACCGACGCGTCCCTGGCAGAGATCAACCCGCTCATCGTGACCGGGAAAAACCAGGTTGTCGCCCTGGACGCCAAGCTCAACTTCGACGACAACGCGCTGTTCCGCCATCCCGATATCGTCGCGATGCGCGATCTCGACGAGGAAGACCCGTTCGAGATCGAAGCTTCCAAGTACGAGCTGAACTACATCTCGCTCGACGGCAACATCGCCTGCATGGTGAACGGCGCCGGCCTCGCCATGGCGACGATGGACACCATCAAGCTGTTCGGCGGCTCGCCCGCCAACTTCCTGGACGTCGGCGGCAGCGCGACCGCGGAGCGCGTCACTGCGGCATTCAAGATCATGCTGTCGAACAAGAAGGTGAAGGCGATCCTGGTCAACATCTTCGGCGGCATCATGAAGTGCGACACCATCGCCGCCGGCGTGGTCGCCGCCGCGCGCGAAGTGAAGCTCTCGGTGCCGCTGGTGGTGCGCATGAAGGGCACCAACGAGGACCTCGGCAAGAAGATCCTCAAGGACTCCGGGCTGCCGATCATCTCGGCGGACAACATGGCGGATGCGGCCAAGAAGGTCGTCGGCGCCATCCAGAAGAAGAAACCGAAGCCCAAGCCGAAGCCGAAGAAGAAAGCACCGGTGAAGAAAACCAAGAAGGCGAAGAAGAAAAAATGAGCATCCTGATCGACAAGAACACGCGGGTGATGACCCAGGGTATCACCGGCAAGACCGGCATGTTCCACACCCAGACCGGCCGCGCCTACGCCAACGGCAAGGCGTGCTACGTCGCCGGCGTGAACCCGAAGAAGGCCGGCGAGAACTTCGAAGGCATTCCCATTTTCGGCACGGTGAAGGACGCGAAGGCGCAGACCGGCGCCAATGTTTCGGTGATCTACGTGCCGCCGCCGTTCGCGGCATCGGCAATCGACGAGGCCGTCGACGCGGACCTGGATCTGGTGATCTGCATCACCGAGGGTATCCCGGTGCGCGACATGATCCGCACCAAGCACCGCATGAAGGGCAAGCGCACGCTGCTCGTGGGCCCGAACTGCCCGGGCGTGATCACGCCCGACCAGCTCAAGATCGGCATCATGCCGGGGCACATCCACAAGCGCGGGCCGATCGGCGTGGTGTCGCGCTCCGGCACGCTCACCTACGAAGCGGTCGGCCAGCTCACCGAGCTCGGCCTCGGCCAGTCGAGCTGCGTCGGCATCGGCGGCGATCCGGTGAACGGGCTCAAGCACATCGACGTGATGAAGATGTTCAACGACGATCCGCAGACCGAGGCGGTGATCATGGTGGGTGAGATCGGCGGCTCGGACGAGGAGACCGCAGCGCAGTGGGTCAAGACGCACATGAAGAAGCCGGTGGTGGGCTTCATCGCCGGCATCACCGCGCCGCCGGGAAAGCGCATGGGTCACGCGGGCGCGATCATTTCCGGCGGCAAAGGCACCGCGCAGGAGAAGCTGGCGGTGATGGAGGAGTGCGGCATCAAGGTGACGCGCAACCCGGCGGAAATGGGCAAGACCTTGAAGTCGGTCCTCAAGAAGTAGCTGTCAACGGCTTGGCCGCTGCAGCGTTGCTTGGAACTGAAAAGAGAGCCTTGAAATTCAGACCCTAGCCGCACGCACTCCGCTGGTCGCGACGCTGCCTTACGCGGCCACGATCTTCCTTTCGTCGTTCCTGCTGTTCCTGGTGCAGCCGATCATCGCCAAGCAGATCCTGCCGTGGTTCGGCGGCTCCGCGGCGGTGTGGACCACGTGCCTCGTGTTCTTCCAGAGCATTCTTCTCGCCGGCTATGCTTACGCCGACCTGACGACCAGGCTCGGGCCGCGGCGCCAGGCGATGCTGCACGTCGCGCTGCTCGTGGTTTCGCTCGCCTGCCTGCCGATCCTCGCCTCCACCAGCTGGAAGCCGCAGGGCGACGAGCAGCCGATCCTGCGCATCCTGCTGCTGCTCGGTGCAACCATCGGCTTGCCGTACTTCCTGCTGTCGACCACCACGCCACTGCTGCAGGCGTGGTACTGGCGCCGCTTCCAGACCGTGGTGCCCTATCGCCTGTTCGCGCTTTCCAACCTTGCTTCACTGCTCGCGCTGCTCGGCTTCCCGGTGCTGTTCGAGCCGGCGTTCGACCTGACCACGCTGGGCTGGGCGTGGTCGTTCCTGTTCGCCGGGTTCGCGGTCTTGTGCGGCGTCACGGCGTGGCTTTCCATGAACGGATTTGATTCCCGGGAAACCCCTGCGGCCTCGCCGGCCCAGCCGCTTTCGACGAAAGACCAGGTGCAATGGCTGCTGCTCTCCGCGATGGGCTCGGTGATGCTGCTCGCGGTCACCAACCACATCACGCAGAACATCGCGAGCGTGCCGTTCCTGTGGGTGCTGCCGCTCGCGCTGTACCTGGTCACCTTCATCCTCGCCTTCGACCATCCGCGCTGGTACGTGCGCCCGGTGTTCATTGCGGCGCTCGGCGGGCTGATTCCCGCCATGGCGTGGGCGATCCCGTCGCTCGACCTGCAGATCGCGGCGCCGCTGTATTTCGTCGGGATGTTCGTCGCTTGCATGGTGTGCCACGGCGAGCTCGCGCGCCTCAAGCCCGATCCGCGGCACCTGACGCGCTTCTACCTGATGATCTCGCTCGGCGGCGCGCTCGGCGCGGTGCTGGTGGCGATCGTCGCGCCGCTCACGCTGTCGGGCTACTTCGAGCTCGGTATCGCGCTCGTGCTGCTCGCCGCGGTGCTGGCGTTCGCCATGCGCGGCGCGTGGCGCTGGAGCGCAGCGGTCGTGGCGCTGGTGAGCCTCGGTTTCGTGGTGCGCGGGGTGTACGACTACACCGAGGGCGTGCGGGTGATGGAGCGCGATTTCTACGGCGTGGTGCGCACCGCCGACCATCCGAGCCCGGTGCCGTACCGCTCGATGTACCACGGCGCGATCATGCATGGCGGCCAGCTGCTGGGCGATTCGTTCCGCAATACGCCGGCCGACTATTTCGGGCCGGGCTCGGGTTACGGGCGCGTATTCACCTCGCTGCGCGAGATGCAGCCGAAGAAGCCGCTCAAGGTCGGCGTCATCGGCCTCGGCGCCGGCGTGATCGCGGCGTGGATGAAGCCGGGCGACGAGCTGGTGTTCTACGAGATCAGCCCGCGCGTGATCGACATTGCACGGCGCGAATTCACCTTCCTCAAGGACACGCCGGCGAAGAGCGAAGTCGTGCTCGGCGACGGCCGACTGTCGCTCGAGCGCGAGGCGCCGCGCCAGTACGACGTGATGGGCATCGACGCCTTCTCGGGCGACTCGATCCCGATGCACCTGGTGACGCGCGAGGCGATGGCCATCTACCTCAAGCACCTCAAGCCCGACGGCGTCATCGTGTTTCAGGCCACCAACCGCTTCATCGACCTGCTGCCGGTGGTGAAGGGCCTGGCCGCCGAGTTCGGTCTGCAGGCGGTCAACGTCGCGGATCTGCCGGAGGGCGCGGAGGGCGCGGAATACTGGTATTCCTCCACCGACCAGGTGATCGTGACGCGCAACGTCAAGCTGCTGTCCTGGCCCGCGCTGGCCGAGGGCAGCGAGGAGATCGCCGACAAGGGCATCCCGGTGTTCACCGACGCGCATCACAATTTGCTGCGAATTCTGAAGTAGATCTGGTGCTGGTCTAATTTCTCCACGGCGCGAATAATTGCGCCATGGGCCTTCGCTTCAAGCAGGTCGATGTCTTCACCGCCAAGCCGTTCCTCGGCAATCCGGTCGCCGTGGTGATCGGTGCCGAGGAGCTGGACGCCGCGCAGATGCAGCGCATCGCCGGCTGGACCAATCTGTCGGAGACCACCTTCCTGCTGAAATCCTCGAAGGCGGACTACCGGCTGCGCATCTTCACGCCGCGGCACGAGCTGCCGTTCGCCGGCCACCCGACCATCGGCTCGGCGCACGCTGCGCTGGAATCGGGTTTTGTTTCCGGAAAAAGAAAACTCGTGCAGGAATGCGGCGCGGGCCTGATCGAGCTCTCGCTCGAGGACGACGGCAGGATTTTTCTGAAAGGCCCGCCGCCGAAGCTGCAGCGCCTGGACGGGCAGATTCCATCGATCCCGCTGCTTCCCGGCAGCAAGGTGATCAAGGTCGATGTCGGGCCGGTGTGGGTCGTAGGCGAGATGAGCGATGCGCGCGCGCTCGCCGACCTGAAGCCCGACATGAGCGCGATTGCCGAGTGGAGCCTGAAGCTCGGCGCATCCGGCACCACGGTGTTCGCCGTGTCAGGCGAATCCGCGAGCGCGATCCACGTGCGCTCGTTCGCGCCGGCGCACGCCATTCCGGAGGACCCGGTGTGCGGCACCGGCAACCTGAGCGTCGCCGCCTTCGTCGAGAAGCGCTTCGGCGCCGAATATGTGGCGCGGCAGGGAATGCAGATGGGACGCGACGGCCGCGTCACCGTGCGGGTCAGGCCGGAGGGCGTCTACCTCGGCGGCCACGCGGTCACTTGCGTGGACGGAACCATCGCCTAGGAAGCGTCCGCTTCTCCGCAGTACTTCAGCACTTCCGCCCGTACGCGATCGCGCAGCTTCACGGCGGCATTCCAGTCGTTGCCCTCGGGCGCGATCGGCGCGCCGATGGTGACCGCGATCGGGTAGCGGCGCGGGAACCAGGTGCCGTCGCGCAGCACCGAGCGCACACCGCGTAGCGCGATCGGCACCACCGGAATGCCGGCTTGCGCCGCGACCTGGAACGCGCCGGTGCGGAACGGCAGCAACCCGGGCCGGCGCAGCAGCGTTCCCTCGGGAAAGATGGCGAGCGACTTGCCGGCCTTCGCCGCCTCAGCCAGTTCGTCGGCGTGCTCGGCGGCAGCCTGGACGTCGAAGCGCTCGACGAACACCGTGTCGAAGCCCGAGAGCAGGGTGCGCATCACCCAGTTGTCGAGGAACTCGCGCTTGGCGATGAACGAGAACCGGCGCGGGCCGAAGATCGCGATCAGCACCAGCGCGTCGAGGTAGCTGGTGTGGTTGGGCGCGAGCACCACCGGGCCAGGCGGAAGATTCTCGCGCCCGCGCACCAGGAACGGGATGCCGGACAGCTTCAGGAAGAGCCGCGTCATCACGCCGCCCACCTTCCAGGTGAGCGGCACGTTCTTCGTCATCGCCATGGCGAAGATCGGCGTCGCGGTGAGGATGAACGCGGCATAGGCGCGCGCGCCGAAGGCGAAGCCGCGCACCACGCGCCAGCCGCGCTTGATCTGCGGCGCGACGCCGGCCAGGGCGAGGCGCACGAACTGCAGCCATACCGCCTGCGGTTTTACCGAATCGGGGCCGCGCTCGTAATAGTCGCGCGCCGCGACGCGGCGGATCTTGCCGCTCGAGGTTTTCGGCACGGTGTGCGGCGGCGCGAGCACGATATCGTCCACCGGCGCGCCGATCAGGCTCATGGCGAGATCGTTGATCTTCTTCTTGATGTCGCCTTCCGCGGCGCCGCGCCGCTCGCGCGTCTCGGCCAGCACTACGATGCGCTCGGTGCCGCTCGCCGCGTCCTGGCTGCCGAACACCGCGACGCAGCCGCGGCGCACGCCGGGAATGTCGCCGACCGCTTCTTCCAGCTCGTAGGGGCTGATGTTGCGGCCGCCGCGGATGATGATGTCCTTCTCGCGCCCGGTGAGGTAGAGCTGGCCGTCCGACAGATAGGCGCGATCGCCGGTGTTCACCCACTCGCCGTCGAACAGGCCCTTGGTCGCTTCGGGGTTGCGGTAATAGCCGCTGGTCGCCGAGGGGCCGCGAAACTGCAGCGAGCCTTCCGCCCGGTCGGCGAGCTCGATCCCCGCGGCATCGACCACGCGCAGCTCGTGGTCCGGGATCGCGCGCCCGCAGCACACCACCTTGAGCGGCGAAGGATCGCCCGCGCGCGCCAGCTCGGCATCGCCGCTCGAGGAGAAGATCTCGCGGTCGAGCAGATCGACCTCCCAAGGCTCGCCCGGCGGCGTGAACGCCAGTCCCACCGAGCATTCCGCCAGGCCGTACACCGGGGACATCGAATTGCGGTTGAAGCCGTATTTCGAGAACTTCTGGCTGAAGCCGATCATGGTCTCCGGGCTCACCGGCTCGGCGCCGTTGAAGGCGAAGCGCCAGCTCGAGAGATCCAACCCCTCGAGCTCGTGGTCCGGGATGCGCCGCAGGCACAGCTCGTAGGAGAAATTCGGCCCGCCCGAGATCGTGCCGCGATGGCGGTGGATGGCGCGCAGCCAGCTGCTGGGGCGCGCGAGGAACGCGAGCGGCGACATCAGCACCACCGGAAAGCTGAGATACATGGTCGCGAAGCAGCCGCCGATCAGCCCCATGTCGTGGTAGAGCGGCAGCCAGCTCACGAACACGTCGGCGGAGGTCGCGCGCGCCGCCTTGCCCATCGCGCGCACGTTGGCGAGCAGGTTGGCATGCGTCAGCACCACCCCTTTGGGTTGTCCGGTGCTGCCCGAGGTGTATTGCAGAAAACCGGTCTGCCCGGGCGTCGCTTTCACCGGCGTGAAGCTTTCTTTCGCGGGAAAATCCGCCGGCATCAGCACCGCGCGCAACGTCTCGACTTGCGCACGCAGCAGCCACGCGATCGGCTTTGCCTCGGGGATGGTCACCATGATCGCCGCGCCGCAGCTCTTCAGGATGCCGACGTGGCGCGTAAGGTGGTCCTCGATGGTGGAGAGGCGCGCGGGCGGATAGAGCGGCACCGGGATCCCGCCCGCGATCAGCGTGCCGTAGAAGCAGTAGAGGTATTCCTTCGAGGTCGGCAGCATGATCGCCACCGTCGCGCCCGGCGTCAGGCCGGCCGCGGTCAGGCCCGCAGCATAGGCGAGCGCGCCTTCCCAGAGCATGCGGTAGGTGATCTCCAGCTCGCCTTTGTCCTCGTAGAGAAATACGGTCAGCCGATCCGGCTGACGCTCGACGTGGTACTCGAGCGCCTCGATCAGCGTCTGCGCGTGATCGGGCGGGCGAACGCCCTCGCTCATTGGCGCTATCTGCGCGAGGCTCGCCACCGTGCGGTCGGCGCTCTGCGGCGCCTGGCCCTGCGCGGCGAGCAGGAAGCGCAACAGATCCCTTGGCGTTTCGCTCGAGGCGAGCGCCTGCTCGGGCAGGCTGGTGACGAACTCGCGCTCCAGGCGCAGCACCAGCTCGACGCGCGCCAGGCTGTCGAGGCCGAGCTCGCGCTCGAGCGAGCTGTCGAGCGTGACGTAGCTTTCGACGTGCGGGCGCGCTTCGCGCGCCACGGCGGCGACTAGCGTTAAAACTTTGTTCGGATCGATGGAAGAGGCAGCCTGGTCCACGCGGGGGCGAGTGTACACTCGGGCTAATTCGGAATAAGCAAGAACAGGGAGAGTCTCATATGAGAATGCATTTTCTTGCCACCGTGCTGGTGGCGCTGCCCTTTGCTGCCGTGGCGCAGGGCTCCGGCGAGCTGTGGGAAATCACCATGAGCATGCCCGGCATGCCCGCGGGCATGATGCCGGCGCAGCGCGTCTGCCAGGGCGACGATCCGGAGCGCGCCGCGCAGGCGCAGAAGGGCCGGGACAAGAAGGACTGCAAGGTCACCGACCGCAAGCAGAGCGGCAACCGCACCACCATCAGCATGAGCTGCAGCGACGGCAGCACCATGGTGATCGACCAGCAGTTCAACGCCGCGCGCACCGAGTTCAAGAGCACCATGTCGCTGAAGAGCAAGAAGGACGGCGACATGACCATGACGCAGACCGGGCGCAAGGTCGGCGCCTGCGACGCGGTCGCCACGCGCAAGGAGCGCGACGCGAAAATGGACAAGATCAACAAGGACGTGGCGGCCATGCAGGCGGCCGGCGCCGCGCAGCAGAAGGAGTTCGCCGACCGGGAGATCAAGCAGTGCGCGACGGCCGCGCAGAACATGGATTGGCGGGGTTTCGGCGTCCACGGCCAGTGCCGCATCAACAAGAACGACCCGAACTGCAAGTCGAGCATGGACGCCTACAACAAGATGAGCCCGGAGATCACCAAGAGCTGCAACGCGCGCATCGCCGAGTACTGCAAGCGCTTCCAGACGCAGGAAGGCTTCCTCAAGGCGAGAGGCGACGAGACCATCGCGCAGGGCTGCGGCGTCACCACCGCCTCCATCAAGGCGGCGGAATGCCCGAAGGCGGCGAAGACCGAAGCGCTCTCCTTCCTCGGCCGCTACTGCCTGGCGGAGGCGAAGCCGATCGCCCAGCAGAACTGCGTCGGGCGCGACTACACCTCGAAGATGGGCGGCAAGTACAACGACTTCTGTACCGCCTACCTGGCGCAGGCCAGTCTTGAGAAGCCGCCCGCAAGTACCACCGATCAGGTGAAACAGGGAGTGAGCAAGGGGATGGACAAGCTGAAGGGACTGTTCGGCCGGTAAATGCTAAGGCTCGTCCTCGCCGTCGCTTGCCTGGCCGCAGGCACGGCGCGGGCCGTTGACGATCCGTATCCCTGGATCGCCGGCGCCTACCTGGTGAAGCGGGACGGGGTGGTGCTCTGGGCAGGCCAGCCCGACGCTCGGCTGGCACCGGCCAGCCTGGCCAAGATGATGACCGCGCTCATCGCCCTCGAGCGCGGCAAGCTCGACGAGCCGGTGACGCTCGGCCGCGGCGTGCTGCAGGCCACCGGCACGCGCATCGGCCTCAAGACGGGCGAGCGCCTGAGGACGGGCGACCTGCTGACGGCGACCGTGGTGCGTTCTGCGAACGATGCGTGCCGGGGGCTCGCCGAGCACCTGGGTCCTTCCAGAAACGCGTTCATCGTGAAAATGAATGAGAGGGCGGCAGCACTCGGCATGGCCAACACGCGCTTCGCCGATCCGTGCGGCCACGACCACCCCGACCAGTACACGAGCGCGGCCGACCTCGTGCGCCTCGCCGAGGAGGTCATGAAGCATGGCGAGTACATGCGCTTGGCGCGCCTGGAAAGAGTTTCTTTCAAGACCCTGGATGGCGAGCGCACCTTTGCCCTGCGCAATACCAATGCCCTGCTCGGGCGCTATGACGGCGCGATCGGCCTCAAGACCGGCCACACCGAGGGGGCGGGCAACTGCCTGGTGGCGCTTGCCGAGCGCGACGGCGTGCGCGTGCTCGCGGTGCTGCTGAATGCGCCCAACCGCTGGTGGAACGCGGTCGGGCTGCTCGACCGCGCTTTCGCCGCCGCGCGATAACGGTCGCAATGAGAGCCGCTTTCGCCGTCGCCGGAGTCGCGGCTGCCGCGTATCTGCCGTCGCTCTGGGGCGTGTTCCACTTCGACGACTACAACGTCATCGTCCACTACGACACGGTGCACTCGTGGAGCGCTCTCGCCGAGCGCTGGGGCGGCGGCGTGCGGCCGTTGCTGAAGGCTAGCTACACGCTGAACTGGACCCTGGGCGGTGGCTTTCATCTGCTCAACATCGCGTCGCATGCTCTGAACGCGCTCTTGTTGTTTCTCATCGGCGAAGAGCTGTTCAGAGACCGTAGGGCCGCACTGATCGCCGCGTTGCTCTTCGCGCTCCACCCCGCCGCGAGCGAAGCGGTCACCTACATCAGCGGTCGCTCGTCCTCTTTGATGGCGCTTTTCTATCTCGCCGCGATGCTCGCGTATCTGCGCGGCGTGCACTGGTCGATCTCGAGCGTGCTTTTCGTCCTTGCGGTTGCGACGCGCGAAACCGCGGTCACGCTGCCGGCGGCGCTGCTGCTATGCGAGCTTTGCCGCAGCGAGCGGCCGGCGTGGCGCGAGATCGTGCGCCGCCAATGGGCTCACTGGGCGCTGCTGCTGGCGGGCGGCGTGTTCCTTCTGTTCAACCAGCGCTACTTCGACCTGGTCGCCTACGGCTACGCCGAGCGCGGCCTCGCCGACAATCTTCTTACGCAGGTCGGCGGCATCTCTTACCTGGTGCTGCGGCTGATCTCGCTGCACGGCTACAACATCGACCCTGCGCTGCCGACGCTCACCGACTGGACACCCGCGCTTGTCTTTCAAGCTTTTCTTCTTGCAGTTCTCCTGACCATTGGAATCGCCAACCTGCGTCGGCGCCCTTGGATCGCGTTCGGCGTGCTGTGGTTCTTCCTGCAGCTCGCGCCGACCAACTCGATCGTGCCGCGGCTCGACGTCGCCAACGATCGGCAGCTTTACCTTGCTTCGTGGGGTCTGTTTCTCGCCCTCTGTATTCAGCTACGCCACCTTCCCAACTTTGCATTTGCAGGCGTAGCGGTGCTCTTCGCGGCGGCAAGCATCGTCCGCCAGCTCGACTACCGCAGCGAGATCGTGCTGTGGGAATCCAGCGTTGCGCTTGCGCCCTGGAATGCGCGCGGGCATAACAATCTCGGCTACGCCTACCAGCTCGCCGGACGCACCCAGGAGGCGCGCGACGAGTATGAGGCTGCGCTGCTGTTCGATCCGAGCCACGCCAAAGCACGGCTGAACCTGCATTTCCTAAAGTAGACTTTCCGCGTGCAAACGTTCCTCGATCGCCTGGACCGCGAAGCGCGCGACCTGCTGATGGCAGTGGCCCGCCCCATTACGCACGCCAAGGGCGAGCGCCTGATCCGCTACGGCGATGCCTCGCGCGGCGCCTATCTCCTGAAAGACGGCAGTTGCGAGGCCACGGTCCTGATGCCCGGCGGCGAAAAGCTGACCGTGGCAAAGCTCGACGCCGGTGGCGTGTTCGGCGAAATGGCGCTGGTCGAGCGCGGCACTTGCACCGCCACCGTGACGGCCACGACAAAGTTGAACGGCTGGTTCATCGAACGCGATGACTTCCGCTCGCTGGTCGCGCAGCGCATCCCGGCCGCCCTGCGCATGCAGCACGCCCTGACGCTCGCGCTCTCCGACAAGCTGCGCCAGCTCAACGCGCGGGTGCTCGAGGTCGCGTCGCCGGAAGACAAGCCGAAAGCGGGTGCGGAGCGCGAGGCCGATCCGCTGGCAAAAGCCGGGCGCACGAAAAAAACCGAGTTCGACGTGCGGCCGTTTCTCCCGCACCTGCCGATCTTCGAAGGGTTCGACGCCGCCGAGATCGACGAAATCCTCGCCGCCGGCAGCCTGCTCGAGTTGGCGCGCGCGCACGCCGTTTTCTTCCACGGCCAAGCCTCGAGCGCGGTCTACATCGTGCTCCGGGGTGCGGTCGAGATCCGCGCGCGCCACGCTACGCGCGAGCGCCGCATGGCCGTGCTCGGCCCCGGCCAGATCCTCGGCTACATGAGCGCCCTGGAAAAGGGCAAGCACGGCTCCGATGCCCTGGTATGCGAGGACGCGCTGCTCCTGGAGATTGCGGGCAAGGACTTCGAGCGCCTCTACTTCGGCAGCAGCCCGGCTTCAGCGCGGCTGCGCCGCGCGATCCAGGGCACGTTGCTCGTGTCGCTCGGCCAGACCAACCGCCATCTGACCCGGCTCATTTCATTGGCGCGGCTGCGCAGCGCGGACCAGGAAAGCGAAGCGCTGGAACGCGTGCTCGCCAGCCAGATCGTCTGGACGCTGGACGAAGGTGCGTGACTAGTTGAGGTCCCGGATAGCGACCACCGGCTTTTTTTTCCGGATGGTCGCCTGGAACAGCGCGTACTCCGGCACTTCCACCCAGGCGGCAGTATCACGCGTGAGCGGCTCCGACGCGACGAGGATCGAGGTGGCGTTGTCCGAGCCGCCGGTCATCTTCCATTCGCCGTCGTGCAGCCCGTAGTTGCGACCGGCCGTGTACCAGAGGCTCAGGTAGCTGAGATTTGCCTCGTGCAGGCGCGCGGCCTCCGCGGTCGGGTAACGGCCGAAGTCGAAGCAGTAGCGCGCCGCTGCGATCTGGCTGCCGTCGGCGATGAACAGGTTGAGCGAGGAGCTGATGGTGATGCCGAGCTTCTTGCGCGCGTCGCGGATGATGTCGATGGTGCGCTCGATGGCTTTCGCGAGCTCGTCGCTACCCGCGTGTCGATAAGGGTCCGGGAGCTGCGACACGATCAGGGCGTAGACCCATTCGCTGTCGGTGGTGCCGTGAATCTGCGAGAGGAATACCGGCTTTATTTCGCCGGCCAGTAGCGGCTTCATCTCGACGAAACGCGCGAGGTCGCCGTTGTGCGCCAGCACCAGCGGCACCTTGCTGAAATGGAACGGGTGGCAGTTCTGCAGCGAGATCTCGACGCGCGTGTGATAAGCCACGCCGCGGACGTGGGCGAGCAGGCACGCGGCCTGGATTTTCTCGGCAAGGTGCTTCAGGTTGCGGTCGAACACCGGCAGCTGCTGCGAGTAGTAGGAGTAGGGCCGCTCGGGGGCGTTGCTCGCCGGATCCCACGCGCGCAGGCCGAACCCGGCGAGGTTCAGCAGGTTGAGCATCTTCGGCATATACGACTGGCGCACCAGCGCGGAGTCCGGCTGGTAGAGGAAGTTGTCGAGCAGCACGGGCTCGCCGAGGTAGAGGAGCGCGCGGCACATGAGACAAAGGTTACCCGAGGCGGTTACCCTTGCGCCATGAAATTGCTCATCCTCCCCGGCGACGGAATCGGACCGGAAATCACCAGGGCGACGCTGGCGGTGCTCGATTCCGCCAACCGGAAGTTCAAGCTCGGGCTCGAGTATGAGCACCGGCCGATCGGCCTCGATGCGCACAAGAAGCACGGCACGACATTGCCCGACGGCACGCTCGAGCGCGCGCGCGAAGTCGACGGCGTGATCCTCGGCCCGCTCGACCAGCTGCACTATCCGCCCGCCGACCAAGGCGGCCTCAACCCCTCGGCGCTGTTCCGCGTCAAGCTCGACCTCTACGCCAACGTGCGCCCGGCGCGTAACCGCGTCCCGGGTCTCGGCCGCGCGATGGACCTGGTGATCATGCGCGAGTGCACCGAGGGCTTCTACTCGGACCGCAACATGTTCCAGGGCACGGGCGAGTTCATGCCGGTGCCGGGCGTGGCGCTGTCGGTGCGCAAGATCAGCGCATTCGCCTGCGAGCGGATTGCCCGCCGTGCCTTCGAGCTCTCGAGGAAAAGAAAAAAATTGGTTACCGCCGTGCACAAAGCCAACGTTTTCCACATGACGGACGGCTTGTACCTCGACAGCGTGCGCGCGGTGGCGAAGGAATTTCCGGAGGTGAAGCTGGAGGAAGAGATCGTCGACGCGATGGCGGCGAAGCTCGCGCGCCACCCTGAGCGCTACGACGTGGTGCTCGCCACCAACATGTACGCCGACATCCTGTCCGACCTCGCCTCGGAACTCTCGGGCAGCCTCGGTCTCGCCGGCTCGGTGCTGGCCGGCGACGACCTTTGCACGGCGCAGGCGCAGCACGGCTCGGCGCCGGACATCGCCGGGCAGGACCGGGCGAACCCGACCTCGCTCATCCTTTCGGCGGCGATGCTGCTGGAGTGGATCGGCGCGCAGCGGGCATTTTCTGCCGCCAGTCAGGCCGGCGCGGCGATTTCACGAGCCGTCGATCGAGTTCTCGAAAATCCGCAGACGCGTACCGCGGACCTGGGCGGCAAGCTCGGCACCGGCGCTTTTGGCGCGGTGGTGGCCGGAGCGCTGTGAACGTCATCGCGCACCTGCTCGCGCCGGACGGGGCGATCCCCAACCACCCGCGCTGGCCGCTGCTGATCTATCCGGGCGCGGTGGCCTACCCCGTGCCCGAGGAATTCGAGAAGATTTTCGCGCTTCACCGCTGGCCGCCGGCGTGGCGCAACGGCGTGCACCCGTTCCACCATTTCCACAGCAACGGCCATGAAGTGCTCGGGATCTACAGCGGCGAAGTGACGGTCAAATTCGGCGGCGACAAAGGCGTCACGGTCACGGCGCAGCCGGGCGATGTGATCGTGCTGCCGGCGGGCACCGGCCACAAGAAGCTCTCGTCGAAGGGCTCGCTCGGCGTGGTGGGCGCCTATCCCGAAGGACAGCACCCGGACACCTGCATACCGCCGTTCGCTCGTGGCGCGAAGAACGCGGCGGCAGTGGCTGAAGTACCGTTGCCCCCGGCTGATCCTGTTTACGGTCCCGTGGGTCCTCTTTTCGATTACTGGAAATAATTACTTCTGTTCGTCGGTCCGGTCGGTGGCCGGCGGGGGTGTACGCGAAAACGCGGCGATCTGCGAGCGCACCTCCGGCGTGATGGCGATTTTCACCGAGTCGAGCGACGCGCGCAGCTGATCCAGGCTGCGCGCACCGATGATCGGCGCGGTGATCGCGGGGTGCGCGCCGACCCAGGCCACCGCGGCGCTGATCGGGTGCCAGCCGCGCTCCTTGCAGAAGCCGACGAACTTGGCCGCGGTCTCGTGCATCCATTCGTCGCCGTAGCGCACCTTGTACATTTTGTTGGTGGTGTGGCGCCCGGTGGCGCCAGCCTGCAGGTAGCGGCCGGAGAGCAGCCCGCCGCCGGCGGGACTGTAGGCGACCACGCCGAGGCCGTTCGCCTGGGCCATCGGCAGCAGCTCGACCTCCGCCTGCCGTTTCACCAGGCTGTACATCGGCTGGATGACCTGGAGTCGCGCCCAGCCGTTTCGCTCCTGGTAGCCGAGCGCCGCCTGCGTCTGCCAGGCGGAATAGTTGCTGACCGCGGCATAGAGCGCTTTCCCCGAGCGCACCACGTCTTCGAGCGAGCGCATGTGCTCCTCGAGCGGCGTGAGGGCGTCGTAGTGGTGCAGGAACAGGATGTCGACGCGATCGGTACCGAGGCGCTTCAGGCTGGCCTCGAGCGCGCGGCGCACGTGCCGCCGGTTCGCGCCACGCGCATTGACATCGCTGCCGGTAGGGTTGAAGCACTTGGTGGCAATCACCAGGTCGTCGCGGTGGCCACGGATCAGCTCGCCGAGGAT
>Ga0068867_100000267_pt1 | contig 34224 bp, 33 predicted proteins | sample KBSMisM32_FD_65649 | JGI IMG/M metagenome (GOLD analysis project Ga0068867, IMG submission 65649) | Miscanthus rhizosphere microbial communities from Kellogg Biological Station, Michigan, USA - KBS Miscanthus M3-2 | ecosystem: Host-associated > Plants > Roots > Rhizosphere > Soil ...
GGAGTTCAGCCATGACCGCGATCGCCGCAGCGAGCACCCGGCCACCGGCCTAGGTCTGCGAAAACGAGTTCGTGTCGGCGCTGTTCCGACCGTTCAGCCCGTCGGCGGCCGGCGTCACGACCACTCACCCGCTCGCCGAACGGCCGCATCGATACCATCGGCGAACGGTGCGGCGCTGAACGCGCACAGCGCGCGCAGCTACCGGCGCATGGTCACCGGTGGGGCCGCCAGCAGCGAGCGCTACGCCTTCTCACTGTGCGACGGCGTCATCACGGCGCTGACCTTCGGGGAGGGTGATCCGAGCGGGGCCCCAGCGGCCGCGAGCATCGCCCACCGCGACTGAGGGCGATGTCCGGGGATCGCCGGCGGCGCTCAGCGCTCCAGGCGCAGGATGCGACCCTTGTCGGCATCGGTGAGCACGTACAGCCAGCCATCGGGCCCCTGGCGCACGTCGCGGATGCGCTCGCCCAGGTTTTCGAGCAGGCGCTCCTCGCCGACCACCCGGCGGCCGTCGAGCGTCAACCGCACCAGCGCCTGGCCGCGCAGCGCGCCGATGAACAGGCTGCCCTGCCAGCCTGGGTAGCGCTCGCTGGTGAGAAACGCCATGCCGCTGGGCGCGATCGAGGTCGGCACCCAGGTCTTCAGCGGCTGCTCGAAGCCGGGCTTCGGGCCTTCCTCGCCGATGCGCGTGCCGGTGACGTAGTTGCGCCCGAAGGTCACCAGCGGCCAGCCGTAGTTGCGCCCGGGCTCGATGAGGTTGATTTCGTCTCCGCCCTGCGGGCCGTGCTCGCTCTCCCACAGCTCGCCGGTGGCCGGATGCAGCGCGGCCCCCTGGACGTTGCGGTGGCCGAGGCTCCAGATCTCGGGCAGCGCGCCGGCGCGGCCGACGAACGGGTTGTCGGCCGGCACGCGGCCATCGGCCTCGATGCGCACGATCTTGCCGAGGTGGTTGTCGAGCCCCTGCGCGTCGTCCTTGCGCGAGAAGCGCTCGCCGAGCGTGACGAACAGGCGCCCGTCGCGCGCGAACACCAGCCGCCCGCCGCAGTGCGCGCTGCTCGACACCTTGGGCAGCTGCACGAAGATCGTGCGCACCTCGGTCAGCGCGTTGCCCGAGAGCTTGCCGCGCGCCACTGCGGTGCTGTTGCCGCCGTCGCCCGGCTCGGCGTAGCTCCAGTACACCAGCGCGTTGTCGGCAAAGCGCGGATCGAGTGCCACGTCGAGCAACCCGCACTGTCCACCGACCGAGATGGCAGGCAGGCCGCCGATCGGTGCACCGAGCGTGCCGTCCTTCTCGACGATGCGCAGCCGCCCGGGCTTTTCGGTGACCAGCAGGCGGCCATCGGGCAGGAACGCCAGCGACCATGGGTTCACCAGCCCTTGCGCGACCGTGACGGGCTTGAGGGGATCGGCGGCCAGGGCCGTCGCCGGCCACACACACCAAGCGCACGCCATCGCGATGGCACCAGCAAAGAGTCTTCGCATGCCCCGATGATGCAGCGGGGACGCAATCCGCATCGAGGCACGGGGCAAGCAGACGCCGCGGATCTGGCTCCGCCAGGCCGCAATGGGGGGTCAGGTCCCCGGCGCGAACACCGGCATCGGCGTGCCGTCGTCGGTGGGCACGAAACGCACCTGCACCGGCATCCCGATGCGCCAGCCCTCCGGGCCCGCATCGACCAGGTTGGTCAGCAGCGTGGGCCCTTCGTCGAGCGTGACGTAGGCCAGCGTGTACGGCGGCTCGACGCGCTGCATCGTCGAATGCGAATAGACCGTGCCGCGCCCGCTCGCCGGCTTCCACTGCGTGTTGCTGCTCAGGCAATGCGGGCACACCGCGCGCGGGTACCAATGGGTCTTGCCGCAGTCGTCGCAATGCCTGAGCAGCAGGCGGCCTTCGCGCGCACCGGCGAGGAACGCCTCGTTGTCGGGGCCGCTGCCGGGCGACGGCATGACTCGGGTTTTGCTCATGGCGTCACTCCCGCTCGAGAATCAGTGTCGAGCTGCCGTGCCGGGTGGCGAGGTTGCCGCCGGTGCCCTGCGCGAGCGCGAGCGCGCAGCCCTTGACCTGCACCGCGGGATGCGCCTCGCCGCGCAGCTGGCGCACCGCCTCGATCACCTTGGTGATGCCGCCGCGGTTGGCCGGGTGGTTGTTGCACAGCCCGCCGCCATCGGTGTTGAACGGCAGCCGGCCGACCCCCGAGATCAGATTGCCGTCGGCGACGAAGCGCCCGCCCTCGCCCTTCTGGCAGAACCCAAGGTCTTCGAGCTGCAGCAGCACCGTGATCGTGAAGCTGTCGTAGACCGATGCGTACTGGATGTCGGCCGGCTTGACGCCGGCCTCGGCGAACGCCGCCGCTCCCGACACCGCAGCCCCGGTGGTCGTCAAGTCGACGTCGCCGGCGCGCGCGCTGCGCACCGTCTCGCCGGCGCCGATCACCTTGACCACCGGACGCTTCAAGCCGCGCGCGATCTCGGGGCGAGCCACGATCAGCGCACCTCCGCCGTCGCTGACCACGCAGCAATCGAGCCGGTGCAGCGGGTCGGAGATCACCGGCGAGTCGAGCACGTCGCGCACCGTGACGACTTCGCGCAGCATCGCGTGCGGGTTGTGCTGCGCATGGTGCGACGCCGCCACCTTGATCCACGCCAGTTGCTGCGACGTGGTGCCGAACTCGTGCATGTGCCGATTTGCGACCATGCCGTAGCCGTTGACCGTGGTGATGCCGTACGGTCCCTCCCACGGCGCCTCGGGCGTGCCGGCGCGCGTGCGCGGCGCAGTGCCCGACGAGCCCTCGCTGCGCGGCCGCCCGGCCAGCGTGATCAGCGCGACATGGCAGCGGCCGGCCGCGATCGCGTCGCGCGCGTGCCCCACCAGCGAGATGTACGAGGTGCCGCCGAGGTCGGTGCTCTCGGTGTGGCGCACGGTCAGGTTCAGGTAGTCGATCATCGACGTCGGCCCCATGCCCGGCGCATCGCCCGAGCAGAAGTAGCCATCGATGTCACTCTTGCTCAGCCCGGCGTCGGCCAGCGCGCCCGCCGCACATTCCGCATGCAGTTGCGCGACGGTCTTGTCGGGCGCCTTGCGCGTCGGATGCTCGAATGCGCCGACGATGCAGGCCTTGGCTTGGCGGGAACTCACGGGCGGCTCTCCTGGTTGATGGGCCATTCGCGCAGGGCCGCGCCGTTGGCGGGCGCGCGCACGCGCCTGCCCAACCGCAGCCTTGCGCACGCGCACCGCAAATGGCGAGCGCACCGCATCGCCTCAGTCCTTGTTCCCGACGCTCTGCAATTCATACCCAACGGTTGCCTTGAAGTTCTCGCGCAGCTGCTGCAGCGACCAGCCGCCGAACGAAAACGCCTCGGCGAGTTCCTTCGGGTGCGACCACAACGAGAGCTTGTCGCCGCCGATGCCGACCACCTGGCCGTTGATCCACGACGATTCGTCGAGCGCCAGGAACACGGCGACCGGGGCCACGTCGTCGGGCGTACCGCGACGCCGCACACTGTTGCCGCTCAACGCGAGGTCGCGCTGAGCGGCCACGTCGATGGGAATGCCGGCGGTCATCGCGGTCTCGGCGCGCGGCGAGATCGCGTTCACCGTGATGCCGTACTTGATGACCTCCTGCGCCATCGTGCGCGTGATGCCGAGCACGCCAGCCTTCGCGGCCGCGTAGTTGCTTTGGCCGACGTTGCCGCGCAGGCCCGAGCGCGACGCCAGGTTGATGATGCGGCCGGGGCGCTTCTCGTCGCGCATCCAGCGCACCGCGGCGCGCGAGCACGCGAAGGTGCCGGTCAGGCACACCGCGATCACCGCGTCCCAGTCGGCCGCGCTGAGGTTGAAGCTCATGCGGTCGCGCAGGATGCCGGCGTTGTTCACCAGGATGTCGATGGCATCGAAGTCGGCCAGGCAGCGCTCGATCAGCGCATCGGCGCCGCTGAAGCTGGCGATGTCGGTGCCGTCGGCCTCGGCGATGCCACCGGCCTCGCGGATCGCCTTCACGGTCAGCGCGGCCTTGTCGGCCTGGATGTCGTTGACCAGCACCTGCGCGCCGGCGGCGGCCATCGCCCTGGCGATCGCCGCGCCGATGCCCTGGCCTGCGCCGGTCACCAGCGCGACCTTGTCTTGCAACGGATGCTCGTTCATCGGCGTGCTCGCAGCGCTCTCAGCCGGTGCGCAGGCGCGCCACCGCCTCGCCTTCGGCCACGTCGGCGCCGACGTCGACCAGCCACTCGGCGACGATGCCGCCGGCTTCGGCCTCGATCGGTATCTCCATCTTCATCGACTCGAGCGTGCACAGCGCGTCGCCAGCCTGGATCGAGTCGCCGGGTTTGACGTGCAGCGCGATGACGCGGCCGCTGATCGGGGATTGGACGTCGCTCATCGGGGCGTGCATCAAGGGCGAAAGCCAAACGCGGTGAGGCCCGGCTGGCGCAGCGGCGCCGCCAGGTTGGCGAACTCGATCAGGCGGGCACGCGTCTGCGCCGGATCGATGATGTCCTCGACGACAAACGCCTCGGCGCTGCGATACGGTGAGCACAGCGCGCGCACGCGCGCTTCGATCGCGGTGCGCTGGGCTGCGGGGTCGGGCGCTGCTTCGATCTCGGCCTTGTAGGCCACCTCGAGGCCGCCTTCGATCGGCAACGAGCCCCACACCGCGCTCGGCCAGGCGTAGCGGAAGCTGAAGCGATCGGGATGCTGGTGCGCGGCGCCGGCGACGCCGAAGGCCTTGCGCACGATCACCGTGCACCATGGCATCGTGGTCTGCGAGATCGCCGTCAGTGCGCGCACGCCGGCGCGCATCACGCCGTCGACCTCGGCCTCCAGGCCGATGCGAAACCCCGGGATGTCGACCAGGTGCAGCACCGGCAGGTGGAACACCTGCGCGAGATCGACCATGCGGTTGATCTTCTCGGAGGTTTGACGATCCCACGCGCCGCCGTAGTGGTACGGGTCGCTGGCCACCACCAGCACCGGCCAGCCGTCGATGCGCGCCAACCCGGTCGCGCTCGCCTTGCCCCATTGGCGGCCGATCTCGAAAAAGGATCCCGCATCGACCAACGTCTCGACGATGCCGCGGACCTTGTACACCGCACGCGGATTCTCTGGAATCACGCGGCGCAACGTCGCCTGATCCACCGGGTTGTCGCGGTTCGCGTCGGCGCGCGGCGGCAGCCCGTGCACCGACGACGGCAGGTACGACAGGAAGCGGCGCACGCGCTCGAACGCCTCCGGCTCGCTGGCGGCCTCGTCGTCGACCACGCCGTTGCGGGTGTGGATCTGGCTGCCGCCGAGCTCGTTCTTGCCGAGGGTCTGACCGACACGCTCCACCACCGGCGGGCCGGCCACGAACAGCTGCGAGGTCTCCTTCACCATCACGCTGTAGTGGCTGGCCGCGACGCGCGCGGCGCCCAATCCCGCCACCGACCCGAGGCCCAGGCTCACCACCGGCACGGTGGCGAGGTTGCGCGTCACGTCGGGCCAGACGCGCACCTTGGGCAGCAAGGTGTAGCCCTTCTGCTCGATCGTCTTCACCGAGCCGCCACCGCCGGTGCCATCGACCAGCCGCACGATCGGCACGCGCAGGTCGTGCGCCATCTTCTCGGCGATGATCATCTTGTCGCCCACCGCGCCGTCGCTGGCGCCGCCGCGCACCGTGAAGTCGTCGCCCACCACCACCACCGGCCGACGCTCGATCGCCGCTCGGCCGAACACCAGGTTCGACGGCGTGAAGTCGACCAGGCTTCCGTGCTGGTCGTAGCGGCCGCTGCCGGCGAGCGCGCCCACTTCGACGAAGCTGCCGCCATCGACCAGCGCATCGATGCGCTCGCGCACCGGCAGGCGTCCGTTGTCGCGATGGCGCTGGATCTTCTCGGGGCCGCCCATGCGCTGCGCCAGCTCGGTGCGGTGGCGCAGCTCGTTCAATTCGTCGTCGCGCGACATGGCCAGCGGTCGGTCGGTGGGCGCCCGTCTCCTGCGCGACAGGCCGTGATGCGTGGGCTTCGCTTCAGTATCGCGAGCGACGTCGTGCAGCGTCAAGCGCGGACAACCCTCGCGGCGCTCGGGTTCGCGCACGACGCGGCGCCGGCTGGCCAGTCCGATTAGGATCGCGCCATGCTCGACAAGACCGTCGCCACGCTGGCCGACGCGGTGAAAGACATCCGCGACGGTGCCACGCTGCTGGTGAGCGGATTCGGCGCGTCGGGGATTCCCACCGAGCTGCTGGTCGCGCTGCTCGAGCAGGGCGCGCGCGACCTGACGGTGGTCAACAACAACGGCGGCAACGGGCCTGCGGGTCTGTCGCAACTGTTCCTGGCCGGCCGCGTGCGCAAGCTGATCTGCTCGTTCGCGCGTTCGGCCAACCCGGCGCAGCCGAGCGCGGCCGCATTCGCCGAGGTGTACCGCGCCGGCAAGATCGAGCTCGAGTGCGTGCCGCAGGGCATCATGGTCGAGCGCATGCGCGCCGCGGCCGCGGGCCTGGGGCCGTTCTTCTCGCCGGTGAGCTATGGCAGCAAGCTGGCCGAGAGCAAGGAGACGCGCGTCATCGACGGCAAGGGCTACGTCCTCGAGCAGCCGCTGCCCGGCGACTATGCGTTCGTGAAGGCGCAGCACGCCGACCGCTGGGGCAACCTGACCTATCGTTATGCTGGACGCAACTTCGGCCCGGTGATGTGCATGGCGGCGCGCACCGCGATCGTGCAGGTCGACCGCATCGTGCCGCTCGGCTCGATTGCGCCCGAGCACGTGATGACGCCGGGCATCTTCGTCAAGCGCGTGGTGCAGGTCGAGCGCCAGGAGGGCAGCGCATGAGCGGATATCAACCCTTGTCGCGCGAACAGCTGGCGCAGCGCATCGCCGACGACCTGCCCGACGGGGTGTACGTCAACCTCGGCATCGGCATGCCGACGCGGCTGGCGCGCTGCCTGCCGCGCGACCGCGAGATCATCCTGCACAGCGAGAACGGCATCCTCGGCATGGGGCCGGCGGGCGAGCTCGAAGACCTCGACCTGATCAACGCCAGCAAGGAGCAGATCAGCCTGGTGCCCGGTGCGTCGATCTGCGACCACGTGGTGTCGTTCACGATGATGCGCGGCGGTCACATCGACATCACGGTGCTCGGCGCCTACCAGGTGTCGGCCAGCGGCGACCTCGCCAACTGGGACACCGGCACGCCCGACGCGATCCCCGCGGTCGGTGGCGCGATGGATCTCGCGGTCGGCGCCAAGCAGGTGTGGGCCATGATGGAGCACACCAGCAAGAAGGGCGAGCCCAAGGTGGTCGAGCGCTGCACGTTGCCGCTCACCGGTGCCAAGGTGGTCGACCGCATCTACAGCGACCTGGCGCGCATCGACGTGACGCCGCAGGGCCTGGTGGTGCGCGCGATGGTGCCGGGGCTCGACCCCGACACGCTGCAACGCCTCACCGCGGCGCCGCTGCACTTCGACGTGCGGGTCGGCGGCTACATCGCCTGAGCGCTCAGGCCGACGCCATCAGCTGCTTGTAGAAGTATGTGGTCGCGCACGGCGCCCCATCGGGCAGCAGCGCGTAGCCCGGAATGCGCCCGCACGCGACCCAGCCGGCGCGTGCGTACAGGCGCTCGGCGTCGGCCGACGCGGTGTCGAGCACCAGCAAGGTCTTGCCGGCCGCCAGCGCCTGCGCCTCGGCCCCGCGCATCAGCGCCTGGCCGAGCCCGAGGCGACGCGCGCGCCGGTGCACCAGCATCTTCGAGACGTCGCCGCGGTGCGGCTGATTCTCAGGTTGGGCCAGCACCACCTGCACGGTGCCGCTGATGCGCCGCTGCGCATCGCGCGCCACCAGCACGATGCGCTCGCCTTGCGCAGCCGCGGCCAGCACGCCGCGCCAGAACTGCAGTGCCTTGTCGCGCGCCAGCGGCCACATGAAGCTGACCGACGCGCCGCCCTCGACGCAATCGAGCAGGATGTCGGCCAGCGGCGAGAGCACCGCGGGCTCGTCGCCCGGCTCGACGCGCTCGATGCCCGGCACTTCGGTGCTGCGCATGGCTCCCGCCCTCCGTGCTCAGCGCGTGGCGATCGCCACCAGGTAGCGCACCGTCTTGCGCCCCGGGTTGCGATAGCCGTTGTGGCGATCGAGCCGCAGCGCCAGGCAGTCGCCCGCTGCGAGGCGGTAGCGCGCGTCGCCCACGGTGGCCTCGAGCACGCCGTCGAGCACCAGCACCTGCTGGTGGATCTCGGTGGTGCGCGGCGGGCTGTCGTAGAGCACCGCGGCGCCGGGCGGCAGCTCCACCGCCACCAGCTGCAGCGGCGAAGCGTGCTGCGTCGGCGACAGGTTGCGCCGCAGGTAGCCGCTGGCCGGATCGCGCCACTGCAGCTGCGCGTCGCGGCGCGACAGCGGGCTCGGCGCTGCCGCGGCATCGTCGAACAGCGAGGCCAGCGCGACGCCCAGCCCGGCCGCCAACCGCTCGAGCACCACAGCGGTCGGGCTGCTCTCGCCGCGCTCGATCAGAGAGATCATCGAGCGACTGACGCCGCAGCGCTGCGCCAGCGCCTCCAGCGACAGCCCGTGTTGGTGGCGCAGCGCCGCCACGCGGCGCGCGATGCGCGTGGTGGCATCCGCCTCGGGTGGGGCCGGCGTCGCCGCTTCATCCTTCATGCTGGACGAATAATCCAGGAAAATGGACGCCGCCGTCAAGCGCCTCCCGCGGGCGGCGCCGCCGCGCGGGCTCAGAAGGGTGCCTGGTCGACGATGCGCGCGAACAGGTGTCGCAATTCCATCTCGGTGCCGGCGCCGGCGGCCGTGTCGCGATCGTCGGCGAATGCGGCATCGAGCGCCGCCCAGTCAGCGGTGCTCAGGTGGCGCTGCGCGGCCGGCAGGATCACGCCCTCCTCGCGGCCGAGGTGATCCCACAGGAAGCTCGCGTAGTGAGTCACCTCGTCGCCGAGGGTACGCGTCGCCGCGATGCGCGCGGCATCGTCGCCAGCCGCGTCGAGGGCGTCGATGTGCTGGCCCAGCTGGGCCAGCAGCTGCGCATCGCGCTCGTGCTGGCGTCCCAGCTCGTCGAGCTCGGCATGGCAGCTCGTCGTGCGCTGGCGCAGCAAGGCGAACAGGTGCTGGTCTTCCTTCGGATGGTGCCGTTGCAGCGAGAACTCCTGCAGGTAACGCAGCATCGCGCGCATCGCCGCCGGGTCGACGGCGCTGCCGGCTTGGCGTGCCTCGGCCAGCGCATGCAGCCAGGCGTGCATCACGGCGGCCAGCGAGCGGTGCTCGTCGCGGATGATCGCGATCGCGCGCGCCGGGGGCTGCAGCTCGCCGGTGGAGGACACCAGCACCGGCAAGCCGGCGTTCATCAACACCGCCAGCGTCTCCGAGCCGAACAGCATGCCGAGCTTGCTGTGGCCGTGCGAGGCCATGAAGATCAAGTCGCAGCCGCTGGCGCGCGCCACCTCGATCACCGCGTGCGCAGGGCGATCGCTCGCCGCCTGTCGCGACGTGCACGGGACGCCGAGCGCGCGCGCAGCGGCTTCGGCCTTGGCCAGCAGCTCGCGCGCCTTGCCGTGGCTGGCGTAGTCGAACTCGCCGCGCGCAGTCGCGCGCAGCAGCTCGGCATCGCCCTGCAGCAGGCTGCCACCGTCGGGCATTGCATGGAAGAACGTGATGCGCGCATCGAGCGAGCGCGCCAGGGCGACGGCGTTGCCGACGACCTGAACCGACAGATCGGTGCCGTCGATGGGCACCAGCAGATGGCGATACATACAGCCTCTTGAAGAAACGAGCCGATGCTAGGCATGCCCGCGGGCGCGGACCCTACCCACCGCGGGGGGGACGGCTGCCGCGCCGCGCGCGCGCGTACCATGCCGGTCCGGCGACGCGGGCCCTGCACGACGCAGCTGCGTTGCCCGCGAGTGAACTCAGCAAAGCCCGTGGCCACCACCCCCCGAGCCCGTGCGACGGGCGCAACCGCCGACGACCTGCTGCTGCGCGTCACGCCGCCGCGCGTGCCGCGCCATCAGGTGACACGGCCGCGCCTGCAGTCCGACGACCCGCAGCTGCGCGACTTTCCGGTGATCGTGGTGCAGGCAGGGGCCGGCTTCGGCAAGACATCGCTGCTGGCGCAATGGCGGCGTGAGCATCTGGCGCGCGGCACCGTGGTGGCGTGGCTCTCCGCGCAGGCGCAGGACCACGTGCCGCGCTTCGTGCAGAGCCTGGCCTTGTCGGTGCGCGCCGGCGCCGGGCGCCCGACCTTCGGCCACACGTTGATCGAATCGACGCCGTCGACCGGCTTCGAAGGCGTCACCGCCTGGCTGGCCGAGGTGGCGCAATCGGCCCTCGACATCGTGCTGATCGTCGACGAGGCCGAGCGCCTGCCAGCCCCGACGCTCGAGGCGCTGGGCTATCTGCTGCGCAATGCACCGTCGAACCTGCGCGTGGTGGTGGCCGCGCGCGCCGACCATCGCCTCGAGATCGATGACCTGCTCGCCTATGGCAACTGCACCGTCGTCGGCCCGGCGCAGCTGCGCTTCCGGCTCGACGAGACGCTCGAGCTGGCGCGCGCGCGCTTCGGCGACCGCGTCGACCGCGACGCCGCGGCCCGACTGCACGAGCTGGCCGAAGGCTGGCCGCTCGGGCTGCAGCTCGCGCTGTCGGCCATGGGCTCGGGCAGCGACCCGCACGCCGCGGTGCCGTTGCTGGCGGCGCATGTCGGAGCGCTGCGCGATCCGTTCGTCGAACTGCTGCTGGCCAACCTCGACCCGGCCGACGTGGCCTTCCTGGCGCGCATCTCGATCCTCGACCACCTGCATCCCGACCTGTGCGAGCGGCTGGTACCGCGGGCTTCGGCGCGCGAGCGGCTGGCCCGGCTGGCGCGCGACACCCCGGTGTTCGCGGTCGGCGAAGCCAGTGACTGGCTGCGCATGCACTCGCTGGCGCGCGACGAGTTGCGGCACCGCTTCGCCCAACTGCCGGCGCACGAGCAGGCGCAGCTGCACGCGCGCGCCGCCGAGGGTCTGGCCGAGCTGGGCTGGGTCGGCGACGCCGCAGGGCACGCGTTGGCCGCCGGGCAGTCCGACCTCGCCTACGACCTGGCCGAACGCAGCCTCTACGAATCGATGATGGCCCACGGCCACGTCGGCGAGGTGCTCGATTGGCTGGACCGGCTGCCCGCTGCCGAAGTCGATCGGCGACCGCGTCTGCTGCTGGCGGCCGCCTGGTCGCTCTCGGTGAGCGAGCGCCACGAGGAGGCCGAGCGCTACGTGAAGCGTCTGCTGTCGTCGACCGGCATCGACGACGCGCTGCGTTGCGAATGCGCGTTGATCCAAAGCGGAGCGGCCGGCTACGCCGACGACCCGGATCGCTTCGCCGCGCTGCACGATCCGTGGGCGAACGACCCGCCGCTGCGCAATCCGCTGCTGCTGCAAGTGCACGCCAACCGTTCGGCGTACCGCACGCTGCTCGAGGGCGAGCCCGCGCTGGCGCGGCTGCGCCAGCAACAGGCACCGCGCAGCGCGCAAGGGTCCGCACCGGTCTACATCGACCGCTGGGGCGACCTGTGGGTCGGCCTGTCGTATTTGTGGGAAGGCCAGGTCCTGTTGGCGGCCAAGCTGCTGCGACCGACGCTGGCCCAGGCCGAGGGCGATCTCGGGCGCCGCAACCCGTTCACCTGCATGCTGGCGGCGTTGCTGGCGGCCGCGCTGTGGGAGCGCAACGAGCCCGAGGAGGCGGCGGGCCTGCTGGCCAACCGGCTCGACGTGCTCGAACGCAGCGCGCTGCCCGAAGCCGTGCTGCTGGGCTTTCGCACGGTGGCGCGCATCGCGTCGACCGAAGGCGCCGAACATCGCGCGCTCGAGCTGCTGGGCGCGCTCGAGGCGGTGGGCGTGGCGCGGCGGCTGCCGCGCCTGCGCGTGGCCAGCCTGGTCGATCAGGTGCGCCTGCATGCGCGGCGCTTCCGCACCGAAACCTGCCGCGACCTGTGTGCGCGCATCGATGCGTTGCTGGCCGACCCGGCGACGCCTCAAGGCCCCCTGTGGCGACGCAGCGTGGCGGTGTTGCGCGAGGTCGCCGTCGCTCACGCGGCGATCGCCGCGCAGGAGTGGCGGCGTGCGGCCGAGGCGCTGGCGCAAGCCGATGCGCACGCCCAAGACATCAAGCAGGGCCGCCTGCACCTCGAGCTGCTGGGGCTGCGGGCCTACGTGCTCGACCGCTGCGGCGAACGCTCACTGCCGATGCTGCGCGAGGCGGTCGACCTCGCGGCCACCTACGGACTGCTGCGCGTGTTCGACGATGCCCATCCGGCGCTCGGCGACTGGGTGCGCCAGACGCTGCGCTCCGGCAGCGCGCCATCGAGCGGCCCGCTCGCTGCGCCGCTGCGCGCTCCGCTGGCCCCCGCGCCCCCGAAGGCCCGCTCCACCCCGACGATGGCCCTCACGCCCAAGGAGCGCGAGGTGCTCGAGCTGGCTGCGCGCAACCTGTCCAACAAGGAGATCGGATTGGCCATGCAGGTGGGCGAAGAGACCATCAAGTGGCACATGAAGAACCTGTTCGCCAAGCTCGACGCCGGCACGCGCAAGCAGGTGGTGCAGCGCGCGCGCATCCTGGGGTTGCTGGAGGCGGAGGCTTAAGGGCCGCACCCCCCTCCACGATGGGGGGCTGGCCGAGCGCTCCGGTTTCTACGCTTCGTCCCTATGCAGGGTGGCCCACAGGCCTCCCGCGAAGGAGACGACAAATGACCCTCGCCACCGCAGCCGCCCCGGCCGTCGTTCGCAACGCCGCGTTGCCCGGTTCGATCCGCGTCGAGCCACTGACCTGCGCCATCGGCGCCGAAGTGGCCGGCGTCAACCTCGGCGTGGCATCGCGCTCGCCCGAGCTGATGGCCGCCATGCGCGAACTGCTGCTGAAGCACAAGGTGCTGTTCTTCCGCGACCAGGACATCACGCGCGCCGAACACGTGGCGTTCGCGCGCTACTTCGGTGAGTTGGAGGACCACCCGGTGGCCGGCAGCGATCCGGAGCACCCCGGTCTGGTGCGCATCTACAAGTCGCCCGACACGCCGAACGATCGCTACGAGAACGCCTGGCACACCGACGCCACCTGGCGCGAGAAGCCGCCGTTCGGCTGCGTGCTGCGCTGTGTCGAGTGTCCGCCGGTGGGCGGCGACACGATGTGGGCCAACATGGCGCTGGCCTACGAGCGGCTGCCCGACCGCGTCAAGGAGCAGATCGCCGGCCTGCGTGCCCGTCACAGCATCGAAGCCACCTTCGGCGCCGCCATGCCGGCCGAGAAGCGGCTCGCGCTGAAGGCGCAGTTTCCGGACGCCGAGCATCCCGTGGTGCGCACGCACCCGGAGACCGGCGAAAAGATCCTGTTCGTCAACGCCTTCACGACGCACTTCACCAACTTCCACACGCCGGCCAACGTGCGCGTCGGCCAGGACTACACGCAAGGCGGCTCGGCGCTGCTGCAGTACTTGATCAACCAGGCCCTCATCCCCGAATACCAGGTGCGCTTCCGCTGGAAGCCGAACACCGTGGCGATGTGGGACAACCGCTCGACCCAGCACTACGCGGTGATGGACTACCCGCCGTGCCACCGCAAGATGGAACGCGCCGGCATCGTCGGCGAAGCCACCTACTGAAACCCGTTCACCGAATCCCCACTCCCTTTCGACAAGGACCTGCCCCATGAACTTCCTCGACGGCTCGTTGTTCCCCGAGAACCAGGACAAGCTGGTCATCACCGCTGCGCCGTACGGCCCCGAGTGGATCCCCGCCGACTTCCCGCAGGATATTCCGGTGACGATGGAAGAGCAGGTGCAGAAGGCGGTCGACTGCTACAACGCCGGTGCCACCGTGCTGCACCTGCACGTGCGAGAACTCGACGGCAAGGGCTCCAAGCGGCTGTCCAAGTTCAACGAGCTGATCGCCGGCGTGCGCAAGGCCGTGCCCGACATGGTGATCCAGGTCGGCGGCTCGATCTCGTTCGCGCCGGAAACCGACGGCGCGGCCGCCAAGTGGCTGTCCGACGACACCCGCCACATGCTGGCCGACCTCGACCCGAAGCCCGACCAGGTCACGGTGACCGTGAACACCTCGCAGATGAACGTCATCGAGCAGATGGACGCCGCGGACATCGCCGGCACGTCGCTGGCCGAGCCGGAGAACTTCCGCGCCTACTCCAACATGATCGTGCCCTCGACGCCGAGCTTCTTCGAGGAGCACGTGCGGCGGCTCACCAAGGCCGGCATCCAGAGCGCGTTCCAGTTCTACAACATCAACAGCTACGAGACCGTCGAGCGCCTGATGCGCCGCGGCATCTACAAGGGTCCGCTGGTGATGAACTGGGTCGCGATCGGTGGCGGCATGGACGCGCCCAACATCTACGACCTGGCCAATTTCCTGCGCGCCATCCCCGACGGCGCGATGCTGACCGTCGAGAGCAGCATGCGCAACGTGCTGCCGATCAACATGATGGGCATCGCGATGGGCCTGCACGTGCGCTGCGGCATCGAGGACAACCTCTGGAACCAGTCGCGCACCGACAAGATGTCGACGGTCAAGCAGGTCGAGCAGCTGGTGCGCATCGCGCGCGAGTTCGGACGCGACGTGGCCAACGGCAAGGAAGCGCGCGAGATCTGCAAGATCGGCGTGTTCTACGACAGCGTCGAGGAGACGCTGGCCGCCAACGGCTTCGCGCCCAACCCCAAGGGCCGCCAGCAGGGTTACCTGCGCAAGGTGGCGTGACGATGACCGGTGCTGCCGCCATGCCGACGGTGCTGATCGTGCCGGGGCTGCGCGACCATGTCGACGCGCACTGGCAGACGCTGCTGGCGATGGAGCTGCGTGCACGCCATCGCAACGTCTGCGTGGTGGCGCCGATGGGCCGCGGCGACCTCGATTGCGCGGCGCGCGTGCGCGCGATCGAGTGCCATGCGCAGGCGATCGAAGGCCCGCTGGTGCTGGTGGCCCACAGCGGCGGCTGCCTGATGGTCGCGCATTGGGCGCAGCGCTCGAAGCGCCCGGTGCACGGCGCACTGCTGGCCACACCGCCGGACTTCGAGCAGCCGATGCCCGCCGGCTATCCGACCATCGATGCATTGCGCGCCAGCGGTTGGCTGCCGGTACCGCGCCAGCCGCTGCCGTTCCCGAGCCTCGTGGCCGCCAGCCGCGACGACCCGCTCGGCAGCTACGAGCGCATCGAAGCGCTGGCCAATGACTGGGGCAGCCGGGTCGTCGACCTCGGCCACGTCGGTCACCTGAACCCGGCTTCGGGCTACGGCCACTGGGGCCGTGCCGACACGCTCATCGACGAGATTTCCGCGGGCGCCGCGCAAACGCGCGTCGCGCGCGCCTGAGCATCGCGACGCCGTCAGCGACGACGCAACCCGCAAGGACACCACCATGGCCACAGCCATTCGCTTCCACAAGACCGGCGGGCCCGAAGTGCTCGCGCTCGAGAGCGTCGAGGTCGGCGCGCCCGGCCCCGGCCAGGCGCGCGTGCGCCACACCTACGTCGCCGTCAACTTCATCGACATCTACTTCCGCACCGGCCGCTACCCGCTGCAGCTGCCCAACGGCATCGGCTCCGATGCGGTCGGCGTCGTCGAAGCGGTGGGCGAAGGCGTCAGCGACATCCGCGTCGGCCAGCGCGTCGGCTACCTGCTCGGCCCGCAGGGCGCGTACGCCGATGTGCGCGTGATGCCGGCCGACGTCCTGATTCCGCTGCCCGAAGGCATCACCGACCGCACGGCGTCGACGCTGATGATGAAGGGCCTGACCGCGCAGTACCTGTTCCGCCAGGTGTTCCCGCTGCACGGCGGCGAGACCATCCTGTATCACGCGGCAGCCGGCGGCGTCGGCCTGGTGGCGTGCCAGTGGGCGCGTGCGCTCGGCGTCACCATGATCGGCACCGTCAGCACCGAAGACAAGGCCGCCGTGGCCAAGGCCAACGGCTGCGCCCACACCATCGTCACGCACGGCATGACGGCCGAGGAGCTGACGCGCGAGATCCCCAAGCGCGTGCGCGAGATCACCGGCGGCAAGGGCGTGCCGGTGGTCTACGACTCGGTCGGCAAGGACACGCTGATGGCCTCGCTCGACAGCCTGCAGCCACGCGGCACGCTGGTCAGCAACGGCACCACGTCCGGCCCGGTGGTGATCGACACCACGCTGCTGGCGGTGAAGGGCTCGGTCTGGGTCACGCGACCGGCCATGGTGCACTACGCGACGCCGCGCTCGCACATGCTGGCGATGGCCGACGAGCTGTTCGCTCACGTGCTGGCCGGCCGCATCAGCGGCGAACCGAAGCAGCAGTTCGCGCTCGCCGATGCCGCCGAAGCGCACCGCGCGCTCGAGTCGCGCCGCACCACCGGCGCCACGGTGCTGGTGCCCTGAGCAGGAGCCACCGATGGCCATCGACCTGCACGCGGTGCCGCACGGGCCGCGCGACGACCAGTACCTGGTGAGCCGGCGCGCCGCCTGGTTCGCCTTCGCGATGACCGTCGGCCTGATGATCTTCGACTACGTCGATCGCCAGGTCATCGTCTCGCTGTTCCCCCACCTGAAAGCCGAATGGAACCTGTCGGACAAGCAGCTCGGTTCGCTGGTGTCGATCGTTTCGATCACGGTGGCGCTCGGCGGCATTCCGGTGGCCTTGTTCGCCGACCGGGTCAGCCGCGTGAAAAGCATCGTCGGCATGGCCGGCGCCTGGAGCTTGGCCACCATCTCGTGCATGTTCGCGCCCGGCTTCGGCGCACTGTTCGCCGCCCGCGCGGTGGTCGGCCTCGGCGAGGCCGGCTACGGCTCGGTCGGCGCGGGACTGATCGCGAGCCACTTCCCGGCGCGCATGCGCGGCACGCTGATGGCCGGCTTCTTCTCGTCGGCCTCGATCGGCTCGGTGCTCGGCGTGATCCTCGGCGGCGTGATCGCCGATCACTGGGGCTGGAAAGCCGCGTTCGGCGTGGTCGGGATTCCCGGGCTCGCGCTGGCGCTGCTGTACCTGTTCGTGCGCGACTACAAGACGGTCGAGCTGACGCCGCGCCTGGAAAAGGCGCGCCAGTCGGCCGGCTCGGTGGCGCGCCACATCGTTCGCGTGCTGACGCGCTCGCGCACCATGCTGTGGGTGTGCATCGGCGCGCCGGCGCAGCTGATCGTCGTGTCGGCGGTGTGGGCGTGGCTGCCGAGCTTCCTCGTGCGCACCCAGGGCATGACGCCGCAGGCGGCCGGCGTCAAGGCGTCGCTGGTCGTGCTGGCCGGCGCCATCGGCAGCATCGTCTGGGGCGCGGTGGTCGATCGCGTGGCGCGCCGCGGCCCGGGCGCCGGGCTGCGCACCGTGGCGACGCTGTGCCTCATCACGCTGCTGGTGATCTGCTTCGCCTTCGGCGCACCGCGCCTCGGCATCGCGCTGTCGGGCAACACCCAATTCGCGTTGATCCTGCTCGGCGGCCTGCTGATGACGTGCACCGTCGGCCCGGCATCGGCCGCGGTGATCGACGTCACGCATCCGGGCGTGCGCTCCACCGGCGCCTCGATTCTGTCGCTGTTCCAGAACCTGTTCGGCCTGGCGCTCGGTCCGTTCGTGGCCGGCGCGCTGTCGGACTCGATCGGCCTGGAAACCGCACTGACGATCACGCCGCTGTTCGGCTTGATCGCGGTGGCCGCGTTCCTGCGCGCCGCGATCACCTACCAAGCCGACAAGGCCGGTAGCGCCGAGCCGCTGGCGGCCCCTGCGGGCACGCCGGCGCGCGGGGCGCTGGCCTGAGCAACCCTTTCCTTCGAGAGAACACCATGAATGCATCGATGATGCAGCAGCCGCTGCTGATCTCCTCCCTGTTGAAGCATGCCGAGCGCCATCACGGCGATCAGCAGATCGTGTCGCGCCGTGTCGAGGGCGACATCCATCGCCAGACGTATCGTGAGCTGGCGTCGCGCTCGCGCCGCATGGCCAACGCGCTGACGTCGATGGGCTTGCGGCACGGCTCTCGCATCGCCACGCTGGCATGGAACGGCTACCGTCACATGGAGCTGTACTACGCGGTGAGCGGCTCGGGCAGCGTGCTGCACACGCTGAACCCGCGGCTGCACCCGGACCAGGTGGTGTGGATCGCCGACCATGCCGAAGACCAGGTGCTGTTCTTCGATCTGACGTTCCTGCCGCTGATCGAGGCGATCGCCGGCCGCGTCAAGACGATCAAGGCGTTCGTCGCGATGACCGACCGCGCGCACATGCCGGCCCCCGGCAAGATCCCTGGCCTGCTGTGCTACGAAGATCTGATCGACAACGCGAGCGACATCTTCGAGTGGCCCACCTTCGACGAGAACGAGCCGTCGTCGCTGTGCTACACGTCGGGCACCACCGGCAATCCGAAGGGCGCGCTGTACAGCCACCGCTCGACGGTGCTGCACACCTATGCCGCGGCGTTGCCCGATTCGCTGAACTGCTCGGCGCGCGACGTGGTCCTGCCCGTGGTGCCGATGTTCCACGTCAATGCGTGGGGCCTGCCCTACGTGGCGTGCATGGTCGGTGCGAAGCTGGTGTTTCCGGGTCCGTTCCTGGACGGCAAGAGCCTGCACGAGCTGTTCGAGTCCGAGGGCGTCACCGTGTCGGCCGGCGTGCCCACCGTGTGGCAGGGCCTGCTCGCCCACGTCGAGGCCAACAACCTGACCTTCAGCACGATGCGCCGCACGATCATCGGCGGCTCGGCGTGTCCGCCGGCGATGATGCATGCGTTCCAGCAGCGCTACCACGTCGACGTGCTGCATGCCTGGGGCATGACCGAGCTGAGCCCGGTGGGCACCGTGTGCGTGCTCAAGGCCAAGCATGCGAGCGCCAGCGCCGACGAGCGCATGGCGGTGCAGGCCAAGCAGGGCCGCGCGGTGTTCGGCATCGACATGAAGATCGTCGGCGACGATGGTCACGAGCAGCCGCACGACGGCAAGGCCAGCGGCGAGCTGCTGGTGCGCGGCCCCTGGGTGATCGCGAGCTACTTCAAGGGCGAGGGCGGCAACCCGCTGCGCGACGGCTGGTTCCCCACCGGCGACGTGGCGACCATCGATGCCGACGGCTACATGCAGATCACCGACCGCAGCAAGGACGTGATCAAGAGCGGCGGCGAGTGGATCGGCTCGATCGACCTCGAGAACATCGCGATGGCCCACCCGGCCGTGGCGCAGGCGGCCTGCATCGGTGCCAAGCACCCCAAGTGGGACGAGCGCCCGCTGCTGGTGGTGATGCGCAAGCCCGGCGCCGATGTGACGCGCGACGCGCTGCTGCAGTTCTACGAGGGCAAGATCGCCAAGTGGTGGACGCCCGACGACGTGGTGTTCGTCGACGCGATCCCGCTGGGCGCCACCGGCAAGGTGCAAAAGAACAAGCTGCGCGAGCAGTTTGCCGATCACAAGCTGCCCACCGCGTGACGCCGTGGCGCTGCTCGCGATCGACCTCGGCCCGGCCCGCGCGCGCACGCTGTTTCCCGGCGTGATGGCGTGCGCGGTGGTGGCCGCCGCTGCCGGCTTCCTCGGACAGCACTATGGCGCCCCGGTGCTGCTGTTCGCGCTGCTGCTGGGCATGGCGATGAATTTCCTGTCGGCCGACGGGCCGTGCGCGCCGGGCATCGAGTTCTGCGCGCGCAGCGTGCTGCGCATCGGCGTCGCGCTGCTCGGGCTGCGCATCACGTTCGAGCAGGTGGTGGCGCTCGGCTGGGGCCCGGTGCTGATGGTGGTGGCCAGCGTGGCGATCACCATCACGCTGTCGATGGTGGTGGCGCGCGCGCTCGGCTTCCAGAGCCTGTTCGGGCTGCTGACCGGCGGCGCCACCGCGATCTGCGGCGCCTCGGCCGCGCTGGCGCTGTCGGCCGCGCTGCCGGCGCACCCGCTCAAGGAGCGTGCCACGCTGTTCACCGTGATCGGCGTGTCGGCGTTGTCGACCTTCGCGATGGTGGCCTACCCGATGATCGTGCACGCGCTCGGACTGAACCCGCAGCAGGCCGGCATCTTCCTCGGCGGCACGATCCACGACGTGGCCCAGGTGGTGGGCGCCGGCTACAGCCTGTCGCCCGAGACCGGCGATGCCGCCACCCTGGTCAAGCTGCTGCGCGTGGCGATGCTGCTGCCGGTGATCGTGGTGGCGGCGCTGATCACGCGCGCGCGCAACGCCGCCGACGGCCAGGCCGACAGCGCGCAGCGCCCGCCGCTGCTGCCCGGCTTTGCAGTGGCCTTCGCCGTGCTGGTGGCCATCAACAGCACCGGCTGGGTGCCGCACGCGCTGCGCGATGTCGGCAACGACGCGTCGCGCTGGTGCCTGGTGGCCGCGATCGCCGGCATCGGCATGAAATCGCAACTGAAAGAACTGGTCACCGTGGGCATCAAGCCGGTGGCCCTGATGATCGGTGAGACCGTGTTCCTCGCGGCGCTCACGCTGGCGATGCTGCGCTGGATCGCCTAACCCCTTCACGAGGCGTACATGATTTCCTTCCGTCCATTCCATCCGAGGCGCCGCACCGTTCTGGCCGGCGCCGCGGTCGGCGCGCTGAGCGCGCTCGGCCTGCCCGCGCGCGCGCAGGCGTTCCCGACCAAGCCGATGCGCACCGTGGTCGCGGGCCCGGCCGGCGCCAACGCCGACATCGTCGCGCGCCTGGTCACCGAGCCGCTGGCCAAGGAGCTGGGCCAGACCATGATCGTCGAGCCCAAGCCCGGCGCGGCCGGCGCGATCGCGGTCAACGATCTGCTGCAATCGCCCCACGACGGCCACACCGTGCTGGTGGGCGTCAATGCGCTGGTGAGCGAGGTTCCGCACATCGTCAAGCTGCGCATCGACATGGCGCAATCGATCCGGCCGCTCGCCGAGCTGGCGCGCGGCGGGCTGGTGCTGGTGGCCAACCCGAGCTTTCCGGCCAACAACCTGAAAGAGCTGATCGCCTACGCGAAGGCCAACCCGGGCAAGGTGAACGTCGCCTCGTACAGCCCCGGCACGCTGAGCCACGTGCTCGGCCTGCTGCTCAACCAGGCCGCGGGCATCGACCTCATGCACGTCGGCTACAAGGGCTCGACGCCGGCGCTGGCCGACGTGATGGGCAACCACGTGCCGCTGATGTTCGACGGCATCCCGACCTCGCTGCCGCTGATCAAGAGCGGCAAGATCAAGGCGATCGCGGTCAGCACGCCCAAGCGCTCGCCGGTGCTGCCCGACGTGCCGACGTTCAGCGAGCTCGGCTTTCCGAAGCTCGAGGCGCTGGCGTGGCTGGGCCTGTGGTGCACGCCCGACGTGCCGGCGCCGGTGCAGGCGCGCCTGCGCGAGGCCACGCTGAAGGTGCTGGCCGCGCCCGCGGTGCGCGACCGCCTGCTCGAGCTCGGCTTCGACGTGGGCCTGCCGCGCAGCGTCGACGAGATGGTGGCCGGCCTGAAGGCAGACTACGAGCGCGTCGGCGCGGTGCTGCAGTCGATCGGCTTCAAGCCGGAGTGACGGCACACGCGGGGCCCACCACGGCCGCACGCGGATCGTGGCCCTCGGTGCCGCGCGCCGATCGCGCGGCGTGCGCGGCTCACGCCAGCAGCTGCGCCACCGCGGCCGGGTCGACCGGCTTGGTCATGTGCAGGTCGAAGCCGGCGTCGAGCGCCTTCAGCTTGTCGTCTTCGTGGCCCCAGCCGGTGATCGCGACGATCCGCACGGCGTGGTCGTGCAGGCGGCGCCGGATCAGCACGGCGGCCTCGTAGCCGTTCATGCGCGGCATGCCGATGTCGAGCAGCACCAGGTCGGGCTTGAACTCGCTGGCCAGGTGCACGCCCTCGACGCCGTCGTGCGCCTCGCGCACGTCGTGCCCCTGCATCTCGAGCAGCTCGCGCAGCGACGCGGCCAGATCGCGGTTGTCGTCCACCACCAGCACCCGCTTGCGCGCGTGCGCGGTTGACGCCACGGCGGCGTCCTGCACCGACGCAGGGGCGGCCGCGCGCGGCAGCAACGGCAGCCGCACGACGAACTCGCTGCCCTTGTCGAGGCCGGCGCTGTGCGCGACCACGCTGCCGCCGTGCAGCTCGACCAGGCCGCGCACGATCGCCAGCCCGATGCCCAGGCCGCCTTCGGTGCGGTACAGCGCAGGCGCCGGCTGAGAGAACATCTCGAACACCGACTCCAGATGCGCCGGCGCGATGCCGGCCCCGGTGTCACGCACCGAGATCACCGCCTGATCGTCCTCGCGCTCGAGCGTGAGCCAGAGGGTGCCGCCGCGGTCGGTGAACTTGGCGGCGTTGTTGAGCAGGTTGACCACCACCTGCGCGATACGCGTCGGATCGGCCTCCATCTCGAGTGGCTCGTGCTCGGGCAGCGCCACGTGCAACTGATGGCCGGCGCCCTGGATCGTGGGTGCCATGGTCTCGACCGCTTCGCGCAGCACGTGCGACAGCACGATGCGCTCCTTGCGCAACTGCACCTTGCCCAACGTGATGCGCGAGGCGTCGAGCAGGTCGTCCACGAGCCGCACCAGGTGGTGCACCTGGCGGCCCATGATCTGGCGTGCCTTCTCCATCCGGTCGGGCAGCGGGCCGACGGCACCCAGGATGGCGAGCGCGTTGCGGATCGGCGCCAGCGGATTGCGCAGCTCGTGCGCCAGCGTCGCGAGGAACTCGTCCTTGCGCCGGTCGGCGTCGCGCAGCGCCTGCTCGAAGCGAAGACGCTCGATCAGGGCGCAGGCGTGGCGCGCGTAGAGGTCGAGCAGCTGTTCCTCGCGCTCGGTCGGCCGGTACGGCTCGCGGTAGTGCATCGACAGGACGCCGAGCAGGCCACCGTCGTGCGCGCGCAGCGGCGTGCAGTGCAGCGCGCGAAAGCCGCCCGCGGCCGCGACGGCGCGCTGCGGCGCGAAGTCGTCATCGCGCTGAACGTCCTCGATCACGACGCGCCGCCCCTGGGCCAGTGCCTGGCTCGACGCCGAGCCGTCGTGGGTACGCACGACCTTGTGGTGCTCGAGGAAGCCGTCCTCGAAGCCGCGCTGCACGGCGATCTCCAGGCCGCCGGCGCGCGGCTGGTAGAGCTGGATGTGGCCGAAGTCGGCCGCACAGCTGGCCATCGCGTTGTCGAGCACGTCGCCGAGCGCCGCATGCAGGTCGCTCGCGGTCAGCAGACGGCTGCTCAAGCCATGCAGCCGCTCCATCGCGGCCAGTTCGCTGGCCAGCAGCTGCTGGTTGATGCGCAGCTGCGTTGCGGATTCGCGGTGGCGCTGGTTGGCGCGCCGCATCCCCTCGCCCAGGCCGATGATGAAGGCACACGACAGCGCGTACAGCGCGAGTTGCAGTGCGGCAGCCGGCTGGCTCAAGTCGACCGAGCCCCCGGGGTCGACGAACAGCACCGTCACCATCGCATAGCCGAGCGCGGCGCACAGCGTGGCCGGCGCCCAGCCGCCGAGCCACACCGAGATCGCCACCGCACCGTACAGCGTGATGTACGCGACGCTCTGGCCGAGCCAGGGATGCAGGAACCAGCGCAGGTGCACCGCGGCGCAGGCCGCCGCGAGCGCGCCGCCGACGCTGGCCAGATCAGGCCACGGCGAGCGCGGCTGGCGCAGCGACCATTCGCGCGTCAGGTACACCAGCAGCAGATAGGCCGACACCACGAAACTCGCGCGCGACGCGTGCCAGCCCAGCGTGTAGCGCCCGCCACCGAGGCTGCTCAACACCAGGTCGGCGATGGTGGCCGCCAGCACCAGCGAGAGCCACAGGTACAGCGTGTCGTTGAAGGCGCGCTTCCACCACACCAGCACCAGCGCCAGCGCGGACAGCGCCACCCACACCCACATCAGCGACTGGTTGGCTTCGGTCCAGTGGCTGCCGGCCATCGAGGGGTCGTCGATCTGCACGGCGCCGTACGCCGCCAGCGCACACACGGCGCCCGCCGCCAGCAGCCCCAGCAGCAGGTACCAGCCGCGGCGAGTCGGCGCAGCCGGCGGCCGCGCGCGCCGCAGCTCGAGCGCGATCGCCGTCAGATAGGTCAACGCGACACCGCCACGCCACGCCGAGAACAGCCAGCCCACGGTGTGCTCGTTGCCGAACGGCGGCTGCGCAAACAGAGCGCCCGGGAAGGTGGCCGCATGCAACAGCGCCATCAGCGCGCTGTACAGATAGCCGGCGGCCAGCACGAGCAAGGGCGCGCGCCCGGTCGCGCGGTACCAGGCGCCCAGCAGCAGAGCAGTGCCGAGGTTGGCGAGCAGGATCGCCGCGGCGATCACCACGGTGACGCGGGGATCGTCGACGCCGGGCTCGCCGGCCCACGGCACGATGGCCAGCACGCCGACGATGTACGCGCTGGTCAGCGTGACGAACGCGCGCCGCTCCGGCGCCGACGGCACGCGTGGGCCGGCCGGCATGGCATCGGTCGTCACCTGCATCGCTGCCACTGCACCCATCGACCTCAAGAGCCCGACCGGTTATACGCGATGCCCGTGCACGCTGCGCCGGTGCGGTCTTGCGTCGGCCGGGGCGCGCTCGGCAAGGGCGTCGATGCCGGCGCAGCGACCCGGATGCAGTGCCGGCGCGAGGGCCCGGTCGGCGCCGCTAGATCAACGGTGCCGGACCGCTGCTGGACCAGTCGGTGTAGAGCTCCCACAACTCGACGCCGTCGCTGCAGCACTCGCTGCTCGGCCGATACGCCTGCACCGCATCGAAGCCACGCGCCGCTTCGTCGGCCATCGTGATCTCGGTGGTGCCCTCGGGCACCGACACGCGGCGCCCATGCGCGCTGCCGCCGCGCAATTCGATCACCTTGAGACTCCCGCCGCCCATGGTGCAAGTCTACCGCCGCCGCGCCGTTTTTCAGGCGGCGCACGCCTCGTCAGCGCGGGCCCGCAGCGCGTGCCGGCGCGTGGGCAAACGCCGCTTCGATTGCAACAGAGCATGCACAGTTGCATGCGCTCGTGTCGCTGCATCCGCGGCGCGCCGGACCCATGCGCCGCGCGCGTTCAGCGCCTTTTCAATGCGCCGGGTGCGCGTGCGGTCGCGTGCGCGGCAGCAGGATCGTCACCACGCCCAGCAGCGGCAGGTAGGCGATCGCGTGGTAGACGAATTCGATGCTGGTGCGATCGGCCAGCACGCCGAGCACCGCCGCGCCGAGCCCGCCCATGCCGAAGGCGAAGCCGAAGAACAGCCCCGACACCATGCCGATCTTGCCGGGCATCAGCTCCTGCGCGTAGACCACGATCGCCGAGAACGCCGACGACAGGATGAGGCCGATGACGATCGTCAGCGTCGTGGTCCAGAACAGGTTGGCGTGCGGCAGCAGCAACGCGAACGGCGCCACGCCGAGGATCGAGACCCAGATCACCGGCTTGCGCCCCATGCGGTCGCCGACCGGACCCCCCACCAGCGTGCCGAGCGCCGACGCGAACAAGAAGACGAACAGGTGCACCTGTGCGCTTTGCACCGACAGCCCGAACTTCTCCATCAGGTAGAAGGTGTAGAAGCTGCTCAGGCCGGCGACGTAGAAGTACTTCGAGAAGATCAGCACCAGCAGCACCGCGATCGCCAGCACCACGGTCTTGCGCGGCAGCGGGTTGACCACCGGCCGCTGGGCTGCGCGCACCGCGGCCGCGGCGTGGTGGTGCGCATACCAGCGGCCCACCTGCAGCAGCAGCACGATCCCCAGCAGCGCCGCCAGGCCGAACCACGCGACGCTGCGCTGGCCGAACGGCACGATCACCGCGGCCGCCACCAGCGGCCCGATCGCGCTGCCGGTGTTGCCGCCGACCTGGAACACCGACTGGGCCAGTCCGTGCTGGCCGCCCGAGGCCATGCGTGCGACGCGCGACGACTCCGGGTGGAAGATCGCCGAACCCAGGCCCACCAGCGCGGCCGCGACCAGCACGGTGGCGAAGTTGGGCGCGACCGAGAGCAGCAGCAGGCCGATCAGCGTCGAGGTCATGCCCAACGGCAGCGAGTACGGCGAGTGCCGGCGGTCGGTGTACAGGCCCACCACCGGCTGCAGCAGCGACGCGGTCAGCTGATAGGTCAGCGAGATCAGGCCGATCTGCGCGAAGCTGAGCTGGAACTCGCCCTTCAGGATCGGATAGATCGCCAGGATCAGCGACTGCATCATGTCGTTGATCAGGTGCGACACGCTGACCGCGCCCAGCACGCGGTAGGTGGTGCCTTGGCGCTGCGCGGGCAGCGGCAGCGATGCAAAGGGTGTCGACATGCGAGCGATGCGCCGGCCGTGCGGCCGTGGCGCGGTGCGGTGTTTCTAGGTCGGCCGCCGGGGCGCTTGGCGTGGCGCCGCGCGGCCGCGAGCGTGCCTCACGTCTTGGCGTCGGCAGGCGGCGTGGTCACCACCTGGCCATCCTTGACCGGCAGCGTGGCGCCCGGCTTGTGCGACAGCCGCACCACGCCGTCCTTGCCCTCGAGGCGGTAGGTCACGTCGTAGCCGATCAACTTCTGCGACTTGTCCTGCACGGTCTCGCAGCGGCGCTCGGTGCTGGTGACCACGTCCTTCTGCTGCATGTTCTTCTGCACCTGGTTGCCGGCATAGCCGCCGGCGGCCGCGCCCGCGACGGTGGCCACCGTCTTGCCCTTGCCGCCGCCGATCGTGCTGCCGAGCAGACCACCGGCCACCCCGCCGATCACCGTGCCGGCGACGCGGTGCTCGTCCTTCACCGGCGCCTGGCGCTGCACCTGCACGTCCCGGCATTCCTCGCGCGGCGTGACGACGGTCTGCGTCACTTCCCGCACCGAGACCACGTCGGCGACCTTGGGCTGCGTCAGCGCCTTGTAGCCGGTGACGCCACTGGCGCCCAGCACCACCATCGCGATGCCTCCGAGCGCGATGCCCTTGACCATTGACTTGTCCATCCGTCGTTGCCTCTGCCGAACCGCGGCGTCGACCATCTTACGCGGCGCCGTCGCGACGGCCGATGAGGATCGGCCGGCCCAACTGCAAGCGGCTGTTGCAGCCCACGTGCACATGAGCACGAAATGGCGGCCTCCGGCGCGCTATTTCGCGTGCTGCGCGGCCGGCCAGGCACCGAAGATCGCTGGGTCGAAGCCCTTGCACGGGGCAAGAGCTCGCAAGGAGCCCATGCTGACTTCCGCCACCCTGACCCAGCTGTACGCGGCGTTCGCCGTTCTCATCGGCCTGGCCGGCATCGGTGTCGGATGGGCCGTGCGCGGCCGCACGCGCGGCGCGCCGGCGCAGGCCCCGCGCGCCGACGCCAAGGCGGCCACCGATGCACTCACCGGCCTGATGGCGCGCGAGGCGTTCGAAGCGGCCCTCGCGCACGCGCTCGACACCGAGCCCGACAACGGCCGCCACGGTGCGCTGCTGTACGCCGGGCTCGACGGCTTTCGTCTCGTCAACGAAGGCCACGGCCATGCGCAGGGCGACAAGGTGCTCGCCGCGACGGCCCACCTGCTGCGCGACGCGTGCGGCGCGCGCGTGCCGATGTGCCGCATGGCCGGCGACGAATTCGCGATCTGGCTGCACGCCGACGCTGCCACCTGCGAGGCGATCGCGCAGCGCGCGGCCGATGCGTTCAACGGCGGCGTGGCGCTCGACGGCCAGCGCCATGCCGCGGGCATCTCGATCGGCGTCGCGCTGTTTCCCAAGCACGGCAGCAGCGCGCAGCTGATCACCCGCGCGGCGGCCGCGATGCGCTCGGTCAAGCGCGCGGGCGGCGGCTCGCACGCGTGGTTCGATCCGCGCATCGAGACCGAGCAGCGCGAGGAGTTTCGCATCGCGCAGGACCTGCGCCAGGCCATCTCGCGGCGCGAGCTCGAGCTGGTCTACCAGCCGAAGATCGACGCCGCCAGCCTGCAGGTCACCGCGGTGGAGGCGCTGCTGCGCTGGAAGCATCCGACGCTGGGCATGGTGTCGCCGGCGCGCTTCATCCCGATCGCCGAGAAGCACGGCCTGATCGAGGCGATCGGCAACTGGGTGCTCGAATCGGCGCTCCGGCAGGCCGCGCTGTGGCGCAAGGCCGGCCTGCGCATGCGGGTGGCGATCAACGTGTCGGGCTATCAGATGCGCCAGGACGATTTCGCCGGCCGCCTGGAGCGCGGCCTGCGCCAGCACAGCCTGCAGCCCAACCGCTTCACCTGCGAGATCACCGAATCGGTGGCGATGGAAGACACGCAGGTCACACGGCGCGCGCTGGCCAGGCTGGGCAAGCTCGGCGTGCACGTGTCGATCGACGACTTCGGCACCGGGCACTCGAGCCTGGCGACGCTGCGCCGCCTGCCGGCGCAGGAACTGAAGATCGACCGCGCGTTCGTGGTCGACATGGAGCGCGACGCCGACGCGAAGGCGATCGTCGTCGCGGTGCTGACGATGGCGCGCACGCTCGGCCTGCGCGTGGTGGCCGAGGGCGTCGAGACCCCGGCGCAGCGCGACCTGCTGGTGCAGCTCGGCTGCGACGAGCTGCAGGGCTACCTGTTCGCCAAGCCGATGAGTGCGCGCGCCATCGCGCTGTGGGCGATGGATGCGCCGGCGTCGCTGGTGCAGACCTTCCGCCCGTCGCTGTTCAAGGACACGGCGATCACATCGGCCCCCACCGAACTGATGCGGCGCTGAGCGCGCCGCCGCGTCAGCGGCCGGTGTGGTGTGTGCGCGCGCGGTACGCGCGCGGCGTCATCCCGAAGCTGCGGCGAAACGCGCGCCCGAACGACGACTCGTCGCCGTAGCCCACCAGCTTGGCGATGTCGGCGATCGCCAGCGGCGTGCCGTGCACGTAGTCGCCCGCCAGCGTCATGCGCACCTCGGTCAGCACCTGCTGATACGACGTGCCCTCGGCGGCCAGGCGACGGCCGAGCGTGCGTTCGCTCAACTGCAGGGCCTGCGCCGTCGCGGCGAGGCTCATCAGCCGCCTCGGGCGCTTCAGCAGCGCGCGTCGCACGGTGGCCGCGACGCTCGCGCCGCCGTGCATCTGCGCGAGCAGCCGCTCGCACTGCTCTTCGCACAAACGATGCGCCTCGCCGTGCGCATGGCGCATCGGCCTGTCGAGCAGCTCGCGGCGCATGCACACCAGCGAGCGCGGCTGCTCGAAGCGCACCGTGCTGCGGAACACCTCGCGGTAGCGCTCCGGCAGCTGCGGGTCGCGGTAGGCACAGTGCACGGCCTCGAAGTACGGCCCGTCGCCCACCATCATGCGCCACGCCTGGGCCAGCGCCGCCATATCGCGCTCGATCCACAGCACGCGCGACAGAGGGCCCAGCACCGGCGGCTCGCGCTCGAGGATCGCCAGCTCCACCAGCCCATCGCCCACCTCGCGCAGCTCCAGCCCGAGGTAGGGCCGCAACAGCGCACCGAAGCGGATGCGCTCGGCGATCGCCTCGCCCAGCGTATCGGCCGACAGCACCGTGTAGCCGACGATGCCGCTGTCCAGTGCACTCGACAGGGCGGCCATGGTCAGGCCGAGGCCGCGCTGCGGATGAGCCTCGAGCACGTGCTCGGTCCAGGCCGCGGCGCGCCGCAGATCGATCGGCGTGTCGGGCCTGATCGCCTTCGGCAGGCCGAAGGCCGCCAGCGTCGCGCCGACCTCCACGCCGCGCGCGTGCAACGCCTCGACCACCTTGAGCACCTGCGTGCCGGGCACGCTGTCCCACAGCTCCGGCTCGAGGCGCAGCGGCGTGATCATGGCTGGTGGTTCGCCCTTGGGGCGCTCGGTCAATGGGCAGCGTGGCCGCGATGTTAGTCCGCCCGCATGACCGCCGCGCCGGCACGCTGCGAGGCCGCTCGGGCACTTCGCGCCACATGCGACGGCGCCGTGGCGGGCGCTGCCGGTTTTGTGCGCGCGGCCAAAAAACAAACACGCATGTCGCGGCATTTGCAGCGGCGTCGCACCGGCACGGTTGTCGATAGTCGAGCCCGCTGACGCCGTGGGCCGCGACCGCGGCATCGGCACGCACTGGAGCGCCCTTGGCACCGTTGCGCCACGCCGCACGCCGCCAAGGGTCGACCGTCACCGTTTCACCTCCGCGCGCGTCGCGCGCGACCGGGGCATGAATTCAAGACACCCACACACCGTCCTGCTGGTCGACGACAACGAAGTCAACCGCTACCTCGCCAAGTTCGCGCTCGAGCAAGCGGGCTTTCGCGTGATCACCGCCGCCGATGGCGCCGAGGCGCTGCGCCAGGCCATCGAGCACCGGCCGAGCCTGGTGCTGATGGATCTGCTGATGCCGGTGATGGACGGCTACGAGGCGACGCAGCGCCTGAAGGCCGACCCGCAACTGCACGCGATTCCGGTGGCCGCGCTGACCGCCTGTGTCACGGCGGCTGACCGCAAGCGGGCGCACGACGCCGGCTGCGACGGCTGCATCGACAAGCCGATCGACGTGCGGCGCTTTCCTCAGCAGGTGGCGCGCTATCTCGCCGGGCGGCTGCCGCAGAGCTGACCCGCGACCTCGGCTGGGCCCTTCGGTTGCTCTTCACCCGGGGCGTTGGCCCCGTGCGGCCCATGACGATCCACCGAGCCCAGTTCAACGGACGCCTGATCGAAGTCGAAACCGAGTTCCGCAACGATGGGCTCTATCTCGTGCGCACCGTGTGCGTCGAGGTGCGCAAGGGCAAGGCGATCGTGATCGACGAGATGCCGTACGACGCGAGCGCCGGCGAGGCCACAGTGGTCGACCGCGCCACGATGACCACCACGGCACGCATCAAGAACCGGATGTGACCGGCGGCGCGCGGCCGCCGGCCACGCCGCGCTCAATGCGACGCTGCTTCCTGCTCGCTGACGAGCTCTTCCTTGCGTGCGGCAAGCGCCGCACCGAGCGCCACCAGGTCGGCCTTGGCCTTCTTGACCTTCGGGAAGAGCTCGGTCTCTTCTTCCTTCACATGGTGGCGGATGTATTCGCCGAGCACCTGCACCTTGGCGTCGAACAGTTCGTCGCCGGGGTTGGCGTCTTCGATCTGCGCGATCAGGTCCTTCGCGCTCGCGTGCTCGACCACGGCCTCGTCGAGCAGGTCCTGGCCGTCATCCTCGAGCGCGGCGCGCGCGGCCGGATAGAACAGTTCTTCCTCGATCGTGGCGTGCACGGTCAGCATCGCGCAGATCTGCGCCGCGAGCAGGCCCTTCTCGCCGTCGTCGGCGTCGGCCTTGCACAGTTTCTCGTACTCCTTGAACAGAGCGTCGACCTCCTTGTGATCGGCGCTGAGCAAGGCAATCGCATCCGTTTTCTTCTGGGCAGCTGGCATGTCAGTCTCTCCTTGGCAAAAGTGGACTTGCTGCGCGGCAAGGCCTATGCCCACGCCAAATGCCTCAGGCGGTCTTGGCGACGTAAGCGCTGCACCAGCCCGGGCCGGCGACGCTGCGGCCTGCGAACAAGGTGCACGGCCCGCTCGGCGCAGTGGCCGCCGCCTGATAGAACTGGCAGGTGCCGCAATGCTGCGGCGGCGCGTACTTCGGAAAGCGCGCTTTGTCGGCACGACTGGCGTCGGTGACGTAGCCCAGCGACTGCGCCTGCGGCTCGCTCTCGGTCACCGCCTTGGCGGCATCCTGTGCAACGGTCCAGCGCGACAGCGTGGCCAGACCGGACAGCGGGATGAACTTCAACAATTGGCGGCGTGGGTTCATGCAAGGCTCCATCGTGGCGTCGGCGACGCCGGCTCGAACGCCCGCCCGGCGTGCGAACGCAGCAACGCACGTTCCCGGTCCGCAGGGTCGTGATGCCGTGCCGCGGCGCCGGTCGCGGGATGCAGCCGGCGGGAACGCGCCGTGCCGGCGCGCGTGCGGGGCCTCTCCCGGCGACCCGTCGGCGAAGCCCGCACAGGCCAAGTGCGCAGCGCTGTCAGCTCATCCTTCTCACCGCCCGAGAGGAAAGAACTACACGCCGGGCCGCGTGACTTGCCGCAACCCGCCGCGCCGTGCAACACCCTTGAGAACGCCAGCGATGAAGATCACCCCCTTCCTGATGTTCGATGGCTGCGCCGAGGCGGCGATGTCGCTGTACGCGTCGTTGTTCCCCGATTCGCGCATCGCCGAGATCGAGCGCTACGGCCCCGACGCGGCCGGCGTCGCGGGCAGCGTCAAGCGCGCGCGACTGCGCCTGGCCAGCTGCGACCTCATCTGCATCGACAGCCCGGTGCAGCACGCGTTCAGCTTCACGCCGTCGATCTCGCTGTTCGTCAACCTCGACTCGCGCGCGCAGTTCGATGGCGTGTTCCACGCGCTGTCGGAGCAGGGCAAGGTGCTGATGTCGCCCGGCGACTATGGTTCGGCGCAGTGGTTCGCGTGGGTCGAAGACCGTTTCGGCGTCACCTGGCAGCTGCGCGTGCCCTGAGCGCGCGGCCTCAGCGCAGCGTGTCGCCGCGCACGCGCGCGATCTGGTGCTCGTGCCGGCGCTCCATTGCGTCGTCGATCAGCAGGCGCACGCGCGTCACGTCGTCGAGGTCCCAGTGCAGGCACAGCATGCCGAACTGGCCGATCGCCTCCGTGTCGGCGCGCTTGGTGGCGGCGTTGACGCGCGCGATCGCCTGCTGAACCCATTGGGCCACCAGCGGATCGTCGGCGCGCTGCGTCAGCGCCGAGCGGTCGCCATAGGGGCCCTCTTCGACCCAGGCGCTGGCCGCTCCAGGCACGCCTTCGTCGGCCGCGCGCTCGGCCAGTTCGAGGCGTTGGCTCACCTGTTGCGCCGACAGGTCCCCGCACGCCTGCGCGATGCGCTGCGCGCCGTCGCCGTAGCGCTGGCGCAGCTGCTTCGATTCGCGATCGGGCGGCAGCGCGGTCAGATAGCGGTCGAACTCGATCGCGTGCGCGCACGCCGCCAGCACGTCGAACGCCTGGAAGCGCTCTTGCGCGCTGGTGCGCCCGAGCAGCCGTTCGACGCGCGCGCGCAGGCTGTTCGACTCGGGCGTGACCGTCGGCGACGGGCGGTTCATTGCTTCGGCGCGCGCAGGCACGTCGGGGGCGCGCCTCACCGATGCGGTGCGCGCCACGAGCAGCTCGTCGCCTTGTCGCGGCGCGGCGCCGCGCAGCGCAAACCAGCCCGACAGCGCGAGCAGCGCCGCGCCGAGTGCCAGGACCATGCCACGCGACATCGTGTTCGCCGCGCGCCGCAGCCGGCGCAGCGGCAATGGGCAGTGTGCTGCGCGCGGTGGGCTGCAGTCAACCGCACGCGCGGTGCCGCGCCGGCGTGCAAGTGACCGCTGGGTCCGTATGATCGGCGCGCGGTGGCCCGCCGCTGCCGCACCTTCAGGAGAACGAGATGAACCCATCGATGCGTCGCGCGAGCGTGAGTGCGCTGATCGCGCTGACGGCGCCGATCGCGCAGGCCCAGGTCGAGCCGGCCTGGCAATTCCAGGGCACGCTGTACCTGTACTTGCCCAGCATGGGCGGCCAGTCCGCCTTCCCGCCCAGCAATGGCGGCAGCGCGATCAGCCTCGACGCCGGCACGATCCTGGACAACCTGAAGTTCACGTTGATGGGTTCGCTCGAGGCGCGCAAGGGGCCATGGGGCGTGTTCACCGACGCCATCTACATCAACCTCGGCAACTCCAAGAGCGCAACGCGCGCGCTCAATGTCGGCGGCGTGCTGCCGGCCGACGTGACCGCCGACGTCGACTACGACCTCAAGGGCTGGCTGTGGACCGTGGCCGGCACCTATCGCGCGGTGGCCAAGCCGAACTACACGCTCGACGTGTTCGCCGGCACGCGCATGCTCGACATCGACCAGCACCTGCGCTGGCAGCTCGGCGGCAACGTGGGCCCGCTGCCGCTGGCCGACCGCAGCGGCGACCGCAGCTCCGGGCTGCGCAACTGGGACGCGATCGTCGGCACCAAGGGGCGTGCCGCGTTCGGCGACGGCGCACGCTGGTTCATCCCCTACTACATCGACCTCGGCGCCGGCGAATCGAAGTTCACCTGGCAGGCGATGGCCGGCGTCGGCTACACATTTGCCTGGGGCGACGTGATCGGCGCGTGGCGCTACGTCGACTACGAGATGAAGTCGGGCAGCAACCTGCAGAACCTGACCTTCAGCGGCCCGGCGGTGGCCGCGGTGTTTCGCTGGTAGGCGTGGGTCGCGAGGCTTCTTTGCGGTGCGCTCACGGCGCTGCCGCATTTGGCGTACGCTGACAGCCTGCGCGTAGGCGCAGGCAACCGAGTGCTGGAGGTTCTCATGCACCGTGACGCTGTGATGTCCACCTTCCGGCTCTCGCCGGGGATGTCGATCGCGCAGGCATCGCCCTGGCATTCGAAGCCGGTGACGCTCGAGTCGCCGGCGCTCGACGTGATGACCGACCTGACGCAGGTGAAGGCGGCCACCATCGGCCCCGGCCAGACGCTGCAGCAGGCC
>Ga0068867_100000268_pt1 | contig 34216 bp, 37 predicted proteins | sample KBSMisM32_FD_65649 | JGI IMG/M metagenome (GOLD analysis project Ga0068867, IMG submission 65649) | Miscanthus rhizosphere microbial communities from Kellogg Biological Station, Michigan, USA - KBS Miscanthus M3-2 | ecosystem: Host-associated > Plants > Roots > Rhizosphere > Soil ...
CGCGGCAGCCGGCTTGTCGGCGAATATAAGTCGGAAACATCGAGCGGCCAACGACGCGCACTTATCAACTGGGCGCAGCTGATCCGTCCCGACGGGGTGGTCGTGCAACTCGACTCACCGGCCGCCGATCCGCTTGGTCGGGGGGGCATACCCGCCCGCGTTTCTAGCAATGGGTTTGGCCGCTTCATCGGCACGCTGCTTCAGTCGACGCTCGACATCGGGCGCACCATCGTCGCCCAAAGGGTCGGCGGCACCGTGTTTCTTGCATATCCGGGCGCGATAGCCGGCTTCTCCCAGGCAACGACGCCGCAGCTGAGCCGCGATCAACCGCGACTGCGTGTGGATCCAGGTACCAGTATCAGCGTGTTCGTCGCGCGCGACCTGGTCTTCTCCAGCCCCGAAAAAAAGTGAGGTGACCAATCGCGCATCGGCCGATCGGAGCGGTGTTTATCTCAGGAAGTTTCTGGCGCCCATCGCCGGGGCCCTGGCGAGACCAGATGTTACCGACATCTATATCAACCGGCCCGGTGAGCTTTGGCTCGAAGCCGCGGGCGGTCAAATCGAAAGAGTGGAAGACCCCAAGCTGGACGAGGCGACCCTCTTGCGGTTGGCCTCTCAAATCGCAGCTCTCAGCCATCAGGGGATAAATCGCGAACATCCCTTGTTATCCGCGCAACTTCCGGACGGCTCGCGTATCCAGGTGGTGGCGCCGCCGGCTACGCGAGGGACGATGGCACTTGCCATCCGCAAGCATATTGCCCCTATGCTGACGTTGGAGGACTATGAAAATGCGGGACTCTTTGCGGAAACCGGGCTTAAGCAGAATGACAAAGCGCTGCTCTCCTCTTTGATCGCGGAGCGAAAATATGCGCGAGCGCTTTCGCTCGCGGTCCGCGAGCGAAAGAATATTCTGATTGCCGGAGGAACATCCACTGGCAAGACGACCTTCCTCAACGCGCTGCTGCGAGAAGTACCTTTGACCGAGCGCCTGATCCTGATCGAGGACACGCCGGAGATCGAGGTGCCGCACGACAATTGCGTTGGCCTGGTTGCCGTGCGCGGTGCGCTGGGTGAGGCCAGGGTAACGGCCAATGATCTGGTGGCGGCTTCGCTGCGAATGCGACCCGATCGCATCGTGCTCGGCGAACTTCGAGGGGAGGAGGCTTTCGCTTTCCTTCGCGCCGTAAATTCGGGGCATCCCGGATCGATGACGACGATCCATGCCGATAGCCCCGAAGGCGCGATAGAGCAGTTGGTACTGCTCGTATTGCAGTCCGGGACGCGTCTCGATCGTGACGATATTCGCCACTATATCAGGAATACCGTGGATCTCTTCGTCCAACTCGGCCGACAGAGTGGCAAAAGGATTGTTGAAGACGTGATGCTCGCACCTGCCTGATCTAAGTATGCGTCTGCCTTAAGCGCCGGCCTGGATAAATGGCTGCCACGCGTCGCTGCGCGCGAGTGGGTCGGCAGCAAGCGGCCTACGAGCGGACGCCAAAAGCGTCTCTTCGCCGGGTTGCATAGCACCCATGTGGGAAGGCTTTGATCAGCTTGCGATGGCCCGAATGCGCGGTTAAAATCGCCTTGTCGAGCCAGCCCGCATAGCAATTGGTGGCGAGCAAAACAGGCGTGGCACCCCGACCGGACGAGGAGGAAAAATGTTCTGAGTCAAAGGCTTAAAGTTCATTTTCGAATCCCTCCCTTGCCTATCCTGACCGACCAAGTGGCGTCGCAATATATGGTGCACAGCGGTGATACGCTGCGCAGCGACGCCGCGTACTGAGGGGGCTGGGTTGCGCTCCTGCTCACGGGTGCCACGCCCGCCGCCTCGTTGGTCGAGGAACCGCGATAGTCCATCTACCACCAAGCTGCCGGCTAAAGACGCCACACGAAGACCGAAGCAATCCGGTCCAAGCGGGCCTTGCATCTGCCGCCGAAGTCCATAGTTTCGCAATTGCGCGGCAGGGATGCGGCGCCGGGGCGTGAGAACCTCGAACTTGAGAGCGATAGACGCATGGTCCGTCACGAACCCGGCCGGGTGGCCGTTGCGCATGTCCAAGCCGTTCGCGGCCAAAGGCTCCGGCGCATGTTTTCTCAAGCGTGTTCTCAACACCCGGCTTCCGCCGGCTGCGCTCGCCGATGTCGCGCGAGCGTACCGTGTCCGATGGACTGAAGATCGGCGCAGGTCTTGGCGGAATCCGCGGCCTCGCGCGGGGCCGAGCATGCGGCTGACCTCGAGGCTCTTGAAACCGCTCGCGCGGGCGGCCCTGGCGGAGCGCGATCCGCTGCCGCCGGAGGATCGCGTCGGGGCCGGCGCCGCGCTGATGCTGGAGGACCTGTATCAACGCGAGGCGCCCCGGCTCCTCCGTTTCTTTGCGCGATATTCGACGCGGCACGACGCTTCCGACCTGGTCCAGGAAAGCTTCATGCGGTTCGCCAACGCGAGTTCGGGTGGCGACACGCCGATCAGGCACCCCGAAGCCTATTTGAACACCGTCGCGCACAATCTGCTCCGCGACCGCGCCAAAGTCGCCTTGCGACGGTCCCTGGCGCTCCATGCCGATCTGGAAGACAAGGCCCTGACGGCTCCGGATCCCGTTGCCGCGTTGGAGGCGCGCGATCTGCTCAATCGCGTCCAGACCGCGTTGATGCGGCTGAGTCCGAAGACGCGCGCCATATTCCTCGCACACCGCGTGGACGGCCACAGCTATAAGGACATCGCCAAACTCACCGGACTCAGGATAAAGGGCATCGAGTGGCACATGTCTAAAGCCATAAACCACCTCGACCGCGCGCTGAACGCACGTTGATGTCCGCGAACGCGAGGCCTGGGCGCAGCGACGAGGCTGTGCGCGAGGAGGCCGTCGCCTGGTTGGCGAAACTACGGTCCGGCCCCAACGCGAGCGAGGAAGCCGCGTTTGAGGACTGGTATGCCGACGACCCCCGGCATGCTTGGGTCTATGACGCCCTTCTCGACAATTGGGACAGGATGGGTACCGCGGCACTCACGCCCGTCGGCCGGACGCGCGCTCGGTTGACCGGCCGGTCGGGAAGAGGGGCCCGCCACATCATTGCAGCCGCGGCGGCTTTCCTTGCGGTCGTGCTCGCCGGAGCCGAAAGCTATCGCTTCGGGCTACTCGGTGCGCCGACGCCGGCGACCGAGATTGCCAGCCGGGTCGGGGAAATCTGGCCATGGCCTTGCCGGACGGCACCCGGGTGACGCTCGACACAATGAGTGCGATCCGGTTTGACTATTCGGGCAGCGAACGGCGCGCCGCGCTGGTAAAAGGCCGGGCCCGTTTCGACGTTGCACACGACATGACCGGTTCACGCCCGAGGACGAGAAGGAGCAGGCCGCCGAGGGGAACCAAGCGCCCCGCACCATCCCGTTCCTCAAGCGCTTCACTGTCTTCAACGTCGCGCAATGCGACGGCTTGAGCAGGATTGCATCCGTTCCGGCGCCGTTGGGCCCTCGCGAGGCCGTCGCGGTCGGCGAAGACCTCATCCGCGCGAGCGGAATCGACTTCCGGGTCGGCGGCGACGAGGCATTTTATTCGCCCATCTTCGACCTCGTGCAGGTGCCGCCGCAGCCCGCTTTCTTCATGCCTGTCGATTATTACCGGCCGACACTGCGCGCCAGGCCGGATCGATCCTGTGGGCCGCGCAACTGTTGCGCGACGAAGCGCGCGATCGCGCGGACCCAGCTGCCGACGAGCTTCCGTCCTCCGATCCGGGGGGCGGCTGACGCGCGGCGTGTTCCGCCGAATTTAGCCGGTCCCGCATCGCCTTAGGGGAGGAATAGCGGGACCGGCACTCCCTAAGGAGCTACTGCCATGAAACTCGAATTCATCGCGCTTGACAAGCTTACCGTCAGCACCGCCAATATGCGGCACGGGCGCAAGGACCCCGACATCAGCGACCTGCTACCGCCGGTGCGCGCACGCGGCATCCTGCAAGCCTGATCGTACGCCCGGCGCCAATCGCCGATTGCTTCGAAATCCTCGCCGGGCGCCGCCGCTATTTCGCGGCGCGTGCGGTGGCGGAAGAAACCCAATAGACGCGAGGCTGTTCATCACGGTTCGGTGAGATGATCCCATTGCCCGGCATGGTTCCGGTGCCGACGCCGAACCATAGAATCGAGCCTAAGAAAGTGGCTATGCCAAGGTCGACCCACTGCTGCGTATCCACCCGCTGCCCCTTTTTTACTGATAAGTATTTAGATTGGCGGCTTTAGGTTAGGTAACTTCTAGTTCTGAGCGTCTGCATTTGGGTCGAAAGCCGCCATTGCAGCCGATCCGGTCGGAGATGGCGGCTATGGGGTGGAAAGCCGTCCTCAGCATGTCGCCCGCATTTGTCTGTTCTCTGACGGTGAAACCTAGCGAACGGTGACCACAAATCTCAAGGTGCGACAATGCCTGACCTCACGGCCAACTTCTACCTGGGCCTACAGCCGTAAGCGACGGCGTACGGCTTGCCGAAACAGGCGATCAGTCCATCGACGACGTTTAGGTTCGGGGGCCACTTCGCGGCCCCAACTGGCTCCGGACGAATTCCCTTGTAGGATTCCGGCGCCGGAAGTTCTGCCAGTCGCGCACGGGCCAACTTCAGCGTTGCGAGATCGGCCTGCAGAAAGGCGACCGTGGCCAATGCGTACTGGGCGTTCGCCATGCCTAGAGGAGAGCTCTGGCGGTCTACCTCTGGGCCCGCTCCCGTGAAACCCGGATTAACACCTGCGAGCAGGAGCGGGATGGCCAACTTCGTCTCTCCCCCAATCGCGCGCGCCTGACCTTCGTGCCAATAGCTAATCGCGACACCATTCGCGTCGATTTTGCCCCAATTGGCGCGCCGATAGGTGGCGATCAGGTCCGCGGCAGCGACATGACATCCGGGTTTTGCATCCAGCGAGCGCCATCCCTTCTCCGTTTGATCGAAGTCATAGGGCGAGAGCTCGAGCATGGACTTGAGATCGACCATGCAGCCGGCCACTTGATGATAGAGATCGGCCGCGGAGGGTTGTGCCGTTGGCGGCGTCGTAACCAGAGCCGCGGCTGTGAGAATGGTGAAGATGGCCCGCCCCCTTTTTTGCAAGTTACCGGAAGCAAACATCAGCTGCTAGTGTCCGCAAGTGATGACGTGGACGGCTCTCCACCCCTTCCGCAGGATGTTCTGCGGATGAGCCGGAAGGAGAGCCACCATGGGGAACGTCACGACTATCGGGTTAGACCTCGCGAAAAGCGTGTTCCAGGTGCACGGTATTGATGCAGATGGCGCGGCGGTGCTCCGTCAGCGGCTGACGCGGGGGCGCGTGCTGAAGTTTTTCGCCAAACTGCCGCCTTGCTTGATCGGAATCGAGGCGTGTGCGTCGTCGCATTACAGGGCACGTGAGCTGATCGCCCTCGGGCACGAAGTGAAGCTCACGCCGGCGCAATATGTGAAGCCGTACGTCACCCGCCATTGGGATCCTTATCCCTTCATCCCGCTCAACTTGGCCCTGTCGTTCCAGGCGGCCTATGCCGCTCCGTTCGTGATGATGAGTCAGAACCGGCAGGGCGCGATCGACCGGCGCAAGCTCGAAGAAGACTGCAGGATCAACATCAAGGCCGAACTAGAGATTGAACATCTTTACCAGAAAATCGACGAAATGCGTGAGCGCGAGATACTCTCGCTCTCACGAGCGGTCCGGACGCTGTCGGAGACGCTCACTCAGATCGAAGCCCGGCAGGGTCAGCGGGCATTCCGCTGATCCCGCCCAAGCCAGCGACACCATCCACCTTTTGAAGCGCGTTGCGCGCTTTTTCACGCCAGCCCGGATGACCGAGAACATTCTCAGGATCCGGCGCCACGTTGTTCCTTATGCCTGGCGGCGGATGCTGCCAGCGCGCCGGCGCCCGCGCCAGGACGATGAAAAAACCGCGTCGCAACCGGCTCGCACAGCATCAAAATCCAAGACGTGAGCGACAGGCGGCGGCACGCATCCGACGCAGCGCCGGCGGCAGGGAGGATGAAGTGAGCGGGGACGAGATGATCCGGCCGATCTATGCCCACGACAGGGATGTGCGGGTGACGTGCAACACCCCGGAACCGCAAGGCGGCGACCTGATCAGGCGCCATCGGTTGCCCATCCGTATCTGGCACTGGTGCAACCTCGCCAGCATGCTCGTCATGCTGATGAGTGGTCTGATGATCTTCAACGCGCACCCACATCTCTATTGGGGTGAGTTCGGGGCAAATTTCGACAGGAGCTGGTTCGAGATAACTCCCGGGCAGCTCAGGATTGGAACGCTGAAGTTGCCGACCTTCGGTATTCTCGGGGTAACGCCGCCTGGACATCATTCCGTGGCGTTCCCGCATTGGGCGACGATACCCGGACATTACGATCTCGCCGGCGCCCGGCGATGGCACTTCGCCTTCGCCTGGCTTCTCGTAATTCCAGCAGCAGCCTTCTGGGTGTGGGGTTTCACGGCCGGACACTTCAGGAGGGATCTCGCGCCTAGCCGACGGGAGTTGACGCCTGGGCATCTGTGGCACGATGTGAAGGAGCACGCACGACTCCGCTTCCCAACCGGAGCGGCCGCGCTTCGCTACAACGTGCTGCAGAAGCTCGCCTATTGCAGCGTGCTGTTCCTACTCCTCCCTGGCGTGTTTCTGACGGGCCTGACGATGTCGCCGGGAATCGACGCTGCAGCACCATGGCTCCTCGTGATCTTTGGCGGCCGGGCCTCGGCCCGATCGGTCCACTTTCTGTGCGCGATGGGGCTGCTGCTGTTTGTCGCGGTTCACTTGCTGATGGTGGTCCTCGCCGGCCCATTCAACGAGATCCGGTCAATGATTACCGGTCGATATCGCCTGCCTCGGGAGCGCAATCGATGACCATTGAAATCTCAAGGCGGCGCCTCGTGGGATCGCTCGGTGCCGCGACCGGCGGCCTGCTTCTCAGCGGCTGCGACAAGATCGTCGCCTCGTCAAAGTCCCAGGATTTTCTCGATGTGGGCGAGCAGGTCACCTTCGCGGTTCAGAGGGCCGTTGTCGGCCGGTCCGCGATGGCGCCTGAATTTACGGCGGCCGAGATGTCGCCAGTCTTCCGAACCAACGGCAACTCCAATCCCAACACGCCCGAATATGCGGCTCATGCGGCGACCAGCTTCGCCGACTGGCGTTTCGTCGTCGACGGGCTGGTTGCCAAACCGCTGCGGCTTTCGCTCGACCAGATCAGGAAGGGTCCACGCCGAACTCAGATCACGCGACACGATTGTGTCGAGGGTTGGAGCGCCATCGGGCAATGGACCGGCATACCATTAGCCGCGCTATTGGCGCACGCGGGTCTGAACTCGCGCGCGCGATATGTCGTATTCCACTGCGCCGATCGGATCGGCGGCGCCCCTTATTATGAATCCATCGACCTTCTCGACGCCTTCCATCCGCAGACGATCCTCGCCTGGGGCATGAATGGTCAACCCCTCGCGATCGGCCACGGCGCGCCGCTCCGTCTCAGGGTCGAGCGCCAGCTCGGATATAAGCAGGCCAAATATGTGATGCGCGTGCAGGCGGTGGAGACGTTGGCCGGGCTCTACGGCGGCAAGGGCGGATATTGGGAGGATGCAATCGGCTATCAGTGGTACGCGGGCATCTGAACTCCGCCACACCCGCTCGAGACGTCACGGGAGCAGCGCCGTCGCCTCCGATGAGGCCAAGGAAAACATGCAAAGAGAAGGAGCGCGGCGAAGGCAGATCAGCCGGGCGCGGACTCGTCCACGAGCTCTCGGAGCGTTGCACGATCGCCGTCCCAACCGGTCGTGGCGTTGATCTTCCAGGCGACGTCCTTCGCTCGCGCTAGCGGAAGGCGTGGTACGAACAGAACCGTTCGAATGCCGAGTTCGGCCGCTGCGAGACGGAGCGCGTCTGTCAATGCCTCAAGCGTCCGTTGACATGCAGCAAGCAAGGTCTGACGATGAGCGTGAACGCGCCAAACCGTCTCGCCCACATTCACGATAAGTCCGCCGCCCTGCCGCCGCATCGGAGACAGTACGGCGCGCGCCGAGCGAAACATGCCCACTACGTTGGCGTCGAAGATGGCGAGCATTTGATCAGGCTGAAGCTCCTCGAAATCCTGCATCGATTCGAGATCGAAATTGTTCACAAGCACGTCGATCCGGCCGGCTCGCGCCAAGACCTCGTCCACGCACTTCTCCACCGATCGTTCGTCAGACATTTCGATCGGAATCACCTCGATGGACTGCGCCCAGAGGGCGTTCGCCCTCTCACGGTTCCTGCCGGAGGGATCGCGCATTCCGGCGAAGACACGATGGCCGCAGTCGGCCATCTCCTCGGCCGCCGCTCGTCCGAAATCGCTGCTTCCGCTCGTGATGAGGATAATCTTCGGCATTGCGCGCCTTCGAGGTGCCCTGAGGCAATGCGCACAGATGTCCGCCTTCACGCGTCAGGTCTTGTATGAGGATCCGACGAATGGAACGGGGACATCATGTGCGTCCAGCCGGCGCCCCGGGCGTGACGGCCTCGCGTCAGCTGGCGCCACTCGTCGAAAGTGCCCGCTGCCCGGGCGGCACGACAGATCGCTGTAACCGGGCGCAGGTAAACAGTGCGTGCCTCAGCAGCCGCATGTTCTGTGCGGTCGACGCTGACGGCGAACTTGCCTTCAAGGTTTCGAACGTGTCTCTGGAAAGGCGTCGCGCCTCCTCACGTCTGGCGCCGCTCTGAGCGATCCTCATGGCGCTGAGCAGCGCGCGAAGCTCGATGAGACGCGAGCCTTCCGAACGCGCAAGCTCCGCCGCCTGTAGATAGAGGGGGTAGGCGGCGCCCGGATCTTTCTGGGCGCGCAGGCATGCTTGAAGAGACATCATCTCGGGACGCCACCAATTGTCCTCCTTGGTCTCCACGAAGGCGAGCATCTCGCGCAGCAGGATTTCCGCACGCGAATGATTACCTAGCGCCATATGGCATTTGATGAGCTGCAGGTAATACCAGGTTTGCCTGCCGAACCCGTTGAAGCGTTCGCCGCCGGTCACGAAGTCGTCGAAACGCCAGAGCGCCTCGACCGAATGCTCCATCCGCGTTGCGAGGACATCCCTCAGCGCGTCGATCCAGACCCGCCAGCTCGGACGTTCGACGAAGTGCCGCTCCAAGGTGGCGATATAGCTGCGCGCTACCGCCCAGAGACCGCAGTCCACCGCGATCGGAAAGGCGCTCCGCAGAATATTGGTGAAAATCGAAGGCACATGGTCTCCGACATCCCTGATGAGGCATTCCGAGGTCTCGGCGGCATCGGAAAGCCTGCCCGAAAACAGCTCGATCCAGGCGAGGAACGGGCGACTGATGTGCCGAGGGTCGTAGAGATAGGCGCTTGAATCCACCGCCCGCTGATCTGTGGGATAATTGGCAAGCAGCCACCGGATGCTCGCCTCGCATGAGGCATAGTCGCCAAGCAGGTGACGGCTGACGCCAGCCAGGGCACGGATGAGCTTGCCGCTTTCGACCGCGTCCTCGTCGGTATCCGCAGTCGTGCCTTCCGCGAGAAGCTGGGCGGCCTGTATCGATTGCTGCGGGCGCCGTGCGGAGCAGGTCGCGAGAATCAGGCTCCAAGCCGCGCGCAACTGCGCCGGCACGTCGCGCAGCTCGAGCGCCAATCTGTAGGCGTTGGCATAGACTTCGACGGCTGCAAGGTCTTCGGGGGAGGCGAGCCAGAGCGCTCCCCCGAGGCTGATCATCAGCTTCAGCCCCTTTTCGGGGTCAGTTTCGACTTCCAGGAGGCGCTCGATCCAGTCGCCGACTTCCTTGGCAAAGCCAAGCTGTGTCAGCAGTGGTCCGGCCGAACGGAGGAGCTCCGACGCGAGCGGCCAGTCCATCTGCCCGATCGACCAGGCGATCGCCGCTCGCGCGTCGTCGAGCGTCGCCCGGGCGATCGAAACCGCTTGGCCGTCGCGAGACTTCAACATCTCAGCGTGATAAACATCACATCTTCCGACGACGTAGCGCGCGTGGCGCCGAGACGTGTCCTCTACCTCGCCGGCTGCTTCGAGCCGCGCCAGCGCAAAGCCGCGGACCGTCTCGAGGAGTCGATATCTGGGGCCGCTCTCGTCTTCGACAAACATCACGAGCGACTTCGCGACCAGGTCGCCGATCGTCGCCAGGATTGCCTCCGGAGGATTCGCGGTATCGGTCGCGACCTGCTGTGCCGCATGGATTGTGAAAGCATGAGAGAAGATCGCGACACGCGCCAGCAGAGTCTTCTCCGACGCCGACAGCAGGTCGTAGCTCCAGTCGAAGGTTGCCTGCAGCGTCTGGTGACGCGATGGAGCGGCGCGCTGCCCCTGCGACAAAAGACGGAAGCGATCCTCCAGCAATCCGGCGATGCCCTTTACGCCGAACGCCGGCACCCGGCCTGCCGCGAGGCGGATGGCCAGCGCGACGCCGCCCAGCTTGTGGCAGATCTCCGCTGCGGCCGGCGCCATCGCGTCGGTCAACGCAAAGTCCGGTGCGTTCGCCTGTATCCGATCGACAAACAGCTCGACCGCATCGAACTTCAAGGCCTCCGCCGCCGTCAGACCATAGCTGATTGCCGGAAGGCGCAGCGGTTCAAGTCGATAGACGGTTTCCCCCGTCGCACCCAGAGGTTCACGGCTCGTGACGAGGATATTAACATCGGGCGCTCCGACGAGGATCTGCTCGACTGCGAACGCGACCGCATCGGCGACATGCTCTGCGTTATCGAGGATCAGGACGAGCCGTCGCTCGGCAAGATGCTCGTCTATGAACTCCAACGGATCGTGACCGATATGCTCGACGCCCAGTGACGCCGCGATCCTGGACGGTACGAGCGCCGGGTCCCTGATCGGCGCCAGATCGACGAAACGAACCAGATCTTCGGCACCCGGAAGGAGGGACGCGCACGCGATAGCGGTTGTCGTCTTTCCAATTCCGCCGGTTCCGACCAGGGTGACGAACCGGCGCGCCGAGAGAAGTTCGCCGAGCGCCTTGCTATCCCGCCGGCGCCCGAACACCCGGTTGAGAAGGGGCGGAAGCCGGCCCGCCCCGTGCCCGGCATGCCGGCGCGGCCTGTACCCGAGCTCGGAGACGGGTTCTGGCCATCGCTCCACGCTCACCGTGGACGAGAAGCTGTAGCCCCTGCCGACGACATTCAGGACATATTCTCCGCCGTCAGGCGCATTTCCCAGCAGTTTACGCAGGCCCCCGACGGCGACGCGCAGGCTGCCGTCCTCGATGAAGGATCGACGCCATACGCGCGCAGCGAGATCAGTCTTCGAGAGCACCTCACCGGGTGCGTCGATCAGCGTCAGAAGAAGATCGAGCGCCTTGTCCCCGATCGCAACGGCGCGGCCGTCGCGCTTGAGGCTTCGTTCCGCCGGAAACACGATCCATGGACCGAAGGCGATCCACTCGGCGTTGGACGATCGGTCACGTCGTGCGAGCTCCTCCACCTCGTCACCTGCCAAAACGTGCGCCAATTCCGAAGGGCGCTACGCCGGGCGTGCGGACGAGAGCGACGGCTGCCCTTTCGCCGCGTCGGATCAGACGCGCGCAGGCATATCCACACCGTTGAAGTTCCCATCGCATGCGACGGCGATCCAACGCGTCTGCAGCGCAAGCGTCTTGGAAATCGATGTCATTATTGTCTCCTCGAACCCGGGGCGGGGATTCGAGGCTGCCGAGGCAGGATCGCGCGCCAATCGCGTCAGGCCGCGAGCGCCACCTCGACCTCCGGCTCGCGCTGCTGTCGGCGCCACGCGCGCGGCGGGAGTCCGACGATCTGTCGGAAGAGGCGCGTGAGGTGCGGCTGGTCCGCAAACCCGCAAGCCACCGCGATCTCCGCTATCGTAACCTCGGTCGTCAGCAGCATCTCTTTTGCGCGCGTGATCCGCTGCCGCGTCACGAAGTCGGAATAAGCGATCCCCTTGCTCGCCTTGAAGGCGCGCGAAAAGTGACTCGAGCTCAGCCTGACTCGCCGGGCAGCTTCACCGATGCGCAGCGAAGTCTCCATGTGAGTCTCGATGAACTCTTCCACGCGTCGCACCTGCCAATCCGCGAGCAAGCCTTTGCCTTGGGCTGAAGCGGGCTCTCCGCACGCCGCGAAGTAGGCCCGCTGCACATGGATTCTGGCGGTGGATTTGTCGTTGTCGAAAAGCGCGAGCGCCTGGGCGAGCAGGCGCGTCACGAGAACGTTGTCGAAGGGCGAAAGACCCGTCGTTGATGCGAAAGCTTGGCTCATGTCCGACTCCGTCTCTTGAACCCGGACAGCAAGCCGCTTCAGCCTGAGATACGCCAATAAGAAGGCGTAAGGTCGCGTAAGAACGACCGGCGAGCGCCGCCTCCTCACGGTCCGCGCCGCCGTCCACGCGCAATCTGGCATCAGCCTTCCAGAGGTCGCGACGACAGCAATCGGAAAATAGCGCATCAGGATTCAATCAGCGTGGCGGCCTGTCCCGCAGGAATCCGCATGGCCGTATGCTGACAGCGTCGAGCATTTGGCGCAACGTCAGCTTTCGACATCGAGCGCACCGAGCGGAAAGGCGGCTTGCCACCCATGTGCGGACAGCCGCTGTGCTGAAAGCGGCCGTTCATGAGATCACGACCTAGCCTATTTTGGCGTTCCAATCCGACCGGTTTGCGGGGCGCGGGCATATCGCAGCGAAGAGTGGAGCGGCGAGAACCAGCGTGCCGATAATCGCGACGGGAGTGTCGTCCAAATACTGCTGTATCCAAAGGAATACGGCGGTCAGCAAGAGAGAGGCGGCTGGAAGGATCCAACGATCTGAGGATCGAACCTTGCGAAGCGTGCCGGCAAGCGCGGCAGCTTCCTCGATCTGAGATTCATCGAATTGGAGAGTGCGCAGCTCCATGCGCTCCCAGTCGGCCAGATGTCTACGACCATTGGCCACCGCGACTGCGAAACGGCGCAATGCCTCGAGCCGGACGTCGGCAAGGCGGTTCGGCCTGCGGAGCCCGAACAGGGCCTCGATGGCCTTGCTCATATACGTTGTCGTTCGCAGGCTCGAACTGCGGTCGTTGCGGGCGAGGAGCACCGCTGCGCGCTCGCGGCTGTTGAGGCTGGGACGAATGAAAGAGGAGGGCGCTACGGCCGCGGCGCCGATGGTGAACGGGCCATGCGTCGGCTCGAGTGTCGAGAGATCAAGATAGGCCATCGGAATTCTCCACGCTGTCTGCCTATCGATAGGTAGACGATGAAGTCAATTAGACTCGGCGACTCGAGTCTGTCAATGCCTATCTATCGATAGAGCGGAAGAAGTTAGCGGCTCGATTTCCAGGTGCAAAAATGGGCGAAATTCTTCAGCCGCGACTTTCGCTGGCCGGCACTCGACGTCAGGCCGCCGACGCGTCGGGCCCGAGGCGGGCCTTTCGATCTGATGCTTCACGGTGGAGCGTGCTTTTCGCAGGGCGCGCGACACGCTGACGGCCGAAGGTGCCTGGCTGGACGCCGCGCTATCGATCGGACCAATTGGACTCAAAGCTTGTTCAGGCGGTCGAGGGGCTGAGTCTGCCACGGCTCGAGGCCGCGGCGCAGCGCGCGCCGGCCTGGCCCTAGGGTGGAGCGCGACGCTACTGACACGAGGAAAACTCGAAACTCCATTCTGTCGGTGGTCCGCCTCTTCGGCATGGTTCTTCGTTCTCGGCTACCTGGATGCCATCAAGACCATCTCGGATGGCTTCGCTCAAAAGAATTCGGGGGCGCCGCGGAAAGGGGGAACGCAGCGCCCCCGAAATACAGGCCCGGCTTGGGGGAAGTAAGCCGCGCCTGAGAAATCCGCCGTAAAGGGATGGAACGACGGAATTTAGAAATAGTCCTCTTCAGCCAAGCGTTCTATCTATCGGTCGGTAGCCAATTTAGGCAGGCAGCCCCGGCGTGTCAACATCTATCTGTCGATAGGTAGAAAATGGTTCCCGGGCCACGCTGCATCGAAAGAATGGCCGTATCCTCAAAGGACCCATTTCCGACCAGCGGTGAACGATCACAACTGTCTGGCCGCTTCAAACTGTGAAGGCCGTATTGGTCAGGCGGTTTGGGCGTTGGGCACCCCGCCCAGCACAGAACGCTCCAGACGGAGCGGATTTGCCCGACGTAATTCCTCGGGCAACAAGGCGTCGGGCACGTCCTGATAGCTGACGGGTCGCAGCCAGCGCGCGATTGCGAGGCTTCCGACGGACGTCGTGCGGGAGTCGCTGGTGGCAGGATAAGGGCCGCCATGCACCATCGCGTGCCCGACCTCGACGCCTGTTCCGAAGCCGTCGAACAGGATGCGTCCGACCTTGCGCTCCAGCACCGGGATGAGCCGCTTCGCCTCCTCGTGGTCTGCATCGACCACATGCAACGCCGCCGTCAGCTGCCCCTCGAGCCCGTTCAGGGCCTGCCGCAGCTCGTCGAGCGATTGGAACCGGACGATCAGCGACGCTGCCCCGAAGATCTCGTCCTGCAGCTCGGCGTGCCTGGCGAAGGCTTCCGCGCTGGTCTCGAAGAGGACCGAACGTCTGCGGAAGAGATCGCCTTCCTGGCCTTCCGCGATCGTCTGCACGTCGCCGTGCTCCGCAATCGCGCAGACGGCATTCAAATAAGCAGCATTGATGCCCGGTGTCAGCATCGGCTGAGCCGGCATTTTCCGGAGCTCACCGGCCGCGGCGGCCACGAACCGGTCGAGCGCCGGACCATCGACGGCAAAGACGAGACCGGGGTTCGTGCAGAACTGGCCCGCACCCAGGGTCAGCGAGGCGACGAACGCCCGGGCGATGCCCTCGGCATTCTCGTCCAAGGCATGCGGCATCAAAATGACGGGGTTGATCGAACTCATTTCCGCATAAACCGGGATGGGCTCCTTGCGCTTCTGCGCCACGTCGATCAGTGCAAGTCCGCCTCTTCGTGAGCCGGTGAACCCCACGCCCTTGATCCTCGGATCAGCGACGAGGGCGATGCCGATTTCGTAGCCGGCGTCGAACAGCATGGAGAACACGCCGGCGGGCATTCCCGCGTCGAAAACCGCCTTGAACACCGCCCGGCCGACCAGTTCGGATGTGCCCGGATGCGCGGGATGCGCCTTCGCGATTACCGGTGCTCCCGCAGCCAGCGCGGAGGCGGTGTCGCCTCCCGCGACCGAGAAGGCCAGTGGGAAGTTCGACGAGCCGAACACCGCCACCGGGCCAAGTGGAATGTTGCGAAGCCTTAGATCGACGCGCGGCGGCGTTCGAGCGGCATCGGCAGGATCGACCCGCAGGTCGAGATGACGCCCGTCCCTTACCAGCTGCGCGAACATCTGCAGCTGTCCGACGGTCCGGGCGCGTTCGCCCTCCAGTCGGCCCTTCGGCAAGCCCGTTTCGCGCGAGCAGCGCTCGATCAGCTCGTCGCCGAGATCGAGAATGTTCTGTGCGATCGTCTCAAGAAATTCGGCCCGCCGATGCGAGGGCAGATTCCGATATTCGTCGAAAGCGGCGCCCGCGGCGGCGCAGGCGTCCTCAAGGTCGTTATTCGTCGCGCCGCCGAAGTCGGGCCGCAGCGTTTCTCCGGTCGCGGGATCAACTGCCTTGACCGGCATGCCGGATCCGCGGCGAACCTCTCCGGCAACAAACATCTCGCCGTTGATCATCGTCAGTCCTCGCTTTCAATCATGTTGCGCACCCACCGGTCAGCTCTATAGACCTCCGGCACGCCGACGCCGGAGGCAACGCCCGAACCGCCGATGCCCGCCGGCGAGCCGCTGGGGACGCTGGCCTTTGGGAGCTGACCGGTGCCGGTCGCCGGATAACCCGTGGCCACGTTTTCCGGCGGTCCGTTGCGCCGCACGGGCACCGCCTGCCGGCGCGCGCAATGGGAGAAGAGACAATTCTCATTGATCATTCGATGACGTCGCGGCCAGGCTCTGCATCTCGCCGAGGGTGGTCGAGATCCGCGCGGCATATGCGATCGCGCCGGTCTCGCCGGCGAGCGTCGCCGCCTCGCGCAGGCGCGCCTGTGCCAGCGCATTGTCGATGGGAGCGGCGGTCACCGCCTGGAGGCGGAGCGCCTCAGGCAGCAGCCAGCGCAGCTTCTTTGTGCGGAGCTCCTGGACGAGCTTGTCGGCCAGCGACGCCGCCAATTCGTTCCTCCCCACAATCAGGCAGCACTCGATCACCGGCAAGACGATCCAGATCGCGCGGTTCGTCAGGTCGATCCAGTCGCCCGAGAGTATGTCCTTCTCGATCTTTTCGAATGCACGCGGAGAGCCGGTCGAGTGGACCGCGGCCACGGCCGAGAGATTGGCGAGCCAGGCCTTCCACCGTGCGTTGATGCCGAACCGCTCTTCAAGCTCCGCGCCACGCACCTGCGTTGCAGACCAATCCTTCGCCTCAACCATCGTCAGCGACAGGATGTGCGATTCGGCGATGAAGAGGCTCGGCAGATGTCCGTTCGCCTCCCGTGCCGCCTCCTCAAGATACGGCGTCACCTCCTCATTCCTGCCTGTCTGCCAGGCGATCGATCCGAGCGCGCAGAGCGCGACGGTCCTGTGATTCAAACCGAATCTGCTTGCGTCCTCGGCGCTCCGAGCGGGCGGATAGGTCTCCAGCAGCGTGCGCAGAATTCGGCCCGCCGCGACATATTCCGCCAGATCGTGGAGAGCGCACGCTTCCAAGCAGTGACCGATCGTCTCGGCCGACTCGTCAGCTACGGCGGATGCGCGGGCGCGCAGGTCTCGAGCGTAGACCAGGCAGAGCTCCGGCTGGCGGCCGGCATAGGCTGCGATCGTACGCACCCACCGTGCCTGCAGGCCTGAGCGCGCGTCCCCGATATCATCGGCGATGGGAACAGCCTCGGCGGCGACCTCCAGCTGTCTTGCCGGGTTCGGTCGGGACCAGTGGATGGCTTGGGCAAGATGCATCAGCAGCGGGAGGCGCTCGCGCGGGGTCACCACCACGCTTAGCGCATGCTCGAGCCAGGTCTTGAGTTCGACCACCGCGCCCAGGTGAAAGGCGACTGGCGCGGCTTTCGTCACCAACGGCGTGAGCAGGCCGGGGTCACCCATCTCCAATGCGCGTCGCACCGCATATCTCAAGTCGTCGATCAGCCGCCGCGCGATCTCTGTCGCCTCCCTCCGGTCGGGGAGGGCCGCCAGCTCGAAAAAGCGCTCGCATTCGGAAGCGAGCCGTTGTGCCAGCCTGCGGAACAGCTCGTCGTCGGTATCGAAGATGCGATATCTGGAGCGCGCGAAGTCGCGGATCATCTCAAGGAAAACGTATCTCGGCCGCGCCGGGTCGGCGACGAACACGATCAGCGACTTGTCGACGAGAGTGGCGAGTATCTCGGGCACATCGACAGCGGGCACGGGTGCCCAGCCCGCGACGTCGATCGCCGCGTCGAGCGAGAATTCTCCGCTGAAGATCGACAGCCGCTCGCAGACGATCCGCTCATTTGCCGTCAGGAGTTCGAAACTCCAGCTTACCGCTGCGTCCAGCGTCTGGTGACGCGGGAGCGCGGTTCGGCTGCCTTGGCTCAGGAAGCGGAAGCGATCGTCGAGCCTCGAGGCAACCTCCGCGAGGCCGAATGCCGCCACCCTTCCTGCGGCGAGTTGGATCGCGAGGGCGATCCCGTCCAGTCGACGGCATATCTCGGCTGCAGCCCGGGCGTGATCGTCCGAGAGGACGAAATGGTGATTGGACGCCTGGATCCTCTCCACCAGCAGCTGCACGGCGGAGTGCCGCAATGCGTCCTCCGCGCCTCCTTCGAACGCTTCATCGGGGACGTCGAGCGCCTCCAGCCGATAGACCGCCTCGCCATCGATCCGGATAGCTTCACGACTGGTTGCGAGAATCCTCAAGCCAGCAATCTGCTGCAGGATGTGCTCGGCGAGGTCCGCGACCGCGCCAAGGACATGTTCGCAATTGTCGAAGATCAGCAGCGTCGACTGATCTGCGAGAGCCGCGATCACGGCAGGGAATGGATCGCTCAATGCCGGCGGAAGGTTCAGCGCGTGCGCAACGGCGGACAAGACAAGACCCGGTTCGCGCCCTTGGGCCAGATCCACGAAGCATACGGCTTCAGCGTGAGCCGTGCGCGACGCCGTCGATATGGCGGCCGTGGTCTTCCCGATGCCTGCCGGCCCGACGATGGTGACGAGCCGGTGCTCCGCGAGCAGCGCCGCGATCCGGGCGATCACCTGATCGCGTCCGATGACCGGCTTCAGCAGCATCGGCAGCCGCCCCTGAACCAGGGGTGTCGAAGCGGAAGCTCCGGGCGCGCCCTCCGGCCGTGGCGGCCATCGTTCGAGTGTCACGGACGCCGAGAAGAAGTAGCCCCGGCCCACCGCGTTCGAAACATAGGAGCCGCCATCCTCCGCCTGTCCCAGAGCCTGGCGGAGGGCCGTCACGGCGACGCGCAGGTTGACTTCCTCGACGGTCCTGTCGGGCCAGATCCTTGCCATCAGCTCTTCCTTCGAGAGCACCTCTCCCGGACGCTGAATCAAGGCCGTGAGCAACGTGATGGCCCGAGGGTTGAGCCCCACTCGTTTGCCCTCGCGGGAGAGCGTTCGGCGCCGCAGATGCAGGACGAAGGGCCCGAAGGCGATCCATTCCGGGACGATCCGCTCCGGTGCCCTGTGCTCGTGTTCGATCGGGCGGGTCACCGCGTGGCAACTCTACAAGTACCCGCGCTCTGCTGCGGACATAGCGGCGCGTTGTCGGATCGTCCGGCATTCCCACGCGGACTGGCAACATCGATTAACACACGACAACTCGCACAGCCGCCGCTTCAGCGGCATCCTGTTTCGGATTTTGCGGCAAGCGAGAGGTGCTGGGATGCTCCAGGCGTCCGTAAACGCCGATCTGTCCGAGCGCGCGGAAACGGTGCTCGTGATAAACCTTCTTGAAGAGGCTCTTACGCTCCTTGAGAAGGACTCCGCGACAGCGCGGCGACGGGTCGAGGACGCCTGTGCGCTCGTGCAACGAAGTCATGAAGAGGAGCGCGCCCGCAACGGGATGCTCGCCGCCTGGCAAGTCCAGCGCGCGGAGGCCTATATCGCCCGACACCTCGACACGCGGCTGCGAATCGGGCTGGTTGCCAAGGCCGTCAATCTCAGCCCAAGCTATTTCTCGCGAGCGTTCAAGGCGACGATGGGGCTGCCCTACTCCGGTTATCTGCTCGTCTCGCGGCTTGCTCGAGCGAAGCGTCTGCTGCTCACCACGGACATGCCGATCGCCCAGATTGCGCTGCAGTGCGGTATGGCCGACCAATCTCACCTGACCCGTGTCTTCACCAGGGCCGTCGGCGTCCCGCCACGGGCGTGGCGATCCCGGATGCTGGACCTGCGCATGGTCGCCCAGGACGACGAAACCCTCCCCTGAGGCAATCGCAGCCAGGCGGCAGCGCGTGCCGCACCACGAATCGACCATTTGATGTTTCGCCGAACACTTCTTTGCTCCTGGCCGCCTGGCAACAGCCCTGCCGGTCTCGCACGGCACTACGCACGTCGACAGTTCGACGTCAATACTTACCTATCAGTAGATATCCAACCTGCGGCTTGCCGGTGATGACCGCGAGGGGAGGCGAGAGGGAACAGGCTGGTAAGTCGCATGATCTGGAAGTCCGTAGTTTGGGGACGACAAGGCATCCGGTCGGGAGGAGCCGAAGGTTACAAGTCATCCCGCCTTCATGACGGCCGGCGCGACCGCCGCGCCAAGCTCGCAGCGGAAACGCCGAGGCGTCCTTTAATTGAGGCGGCGACCTTAGCCGCCGCCCCGGTTAAGCGGTCAGGCGACTAACCTTTGAAAAACGCAAAGCCAGCATTTGCAGCTGCACCGAAGAGGCCGGTGCTTAGAATCGCCGCCCCAAACATAAAGATCCGAAACTTCCCGTGAAGATTTTTCATGATATATCCCTTTCACATGCCAGATTGTTGAATGTTTGCCAGAAATAATAATCATGATAGATTAGGTGGTCTCTGCTTCGATCTTCTCCTCAAGATTGACTCCAATATGATTGCGGCGAGATTTGGCTACGATGTCGGCGATCTTCCTTATTGGATCGAACATGAGTTCCGCGAATGACATATTCTCTATTGCATGATTGTCCTCGCCGCTCAGTCCCGGAATTATTACCTCGCCGCGCTCCGGACGGTAGAAGGAGCCCAAAATCATGTCCCACCAGACAAATCCACCCGAATAATTCTTTCCATGGTGTCGTGGATCAGTCGAGTGATGAACATGATGCATCGCAGGACTCTGAATTACATAATCCAACAGACCAAAACTCACAGGAATATGCGAATGGCGTAGTGAACCCCCAAAAGAATGGGTCGCAAAGATTACTACGTTGGCGCCTAGAAATGAGATCATGCTTAATTGGTTATGAGACAGATAGGCCAATCCGCCCGTCGCCATCGCGAGAATAATCGGCGTCATAACGATATCAATCAGCAACTGAATTGGATGCGACCTGAAATCGGTCAACGGCGTTAAAACTGTCGCCGAGTGATGCACCTTATGCAATTCCCACAATATATTATTCTTGTGGCAGGCGACATGAAAAACGAAAAAAATCAAGTCTAAAACTACCGCCAGTATAAATGTGTAAATTATATTTAGAAGGATAATGTGGCGTGTGGGAAAATATGACGCAGGCCCAAAAACATGTTCCGCATACGTCTGCACATTTTGTGCGATAATCATGCCGCCCTGTAGGTTGGCCAGAAAAATCAATGTTGCTACGGGGGGTATCAGGATGGCCAACCAGAGATCCTGGGTCACAGAATTGCTCGTCCGCACGGCCTCGGGGACGAGAAATTGCCAAAATGAGGGAGCGTCGGCTACGCTGTCCTTTATGGTGCGACGCCAATAAACGAAAGCGAGCGCGATACTGGACAATATTGTCCCGATAAAGAGCGGACTTTCTCCCGTCAGGAATGGAGTATATGATTTAATCGTTTCGACTATATCATAATTCATAGCCATCCCCTTTTTGGATATATTTCGGCCGGAGCTTCTTCGGCGGCAGCGCCAACGGTCATCCTGAGGGGGCGCAAGCCGGCGGGCAGATCGACCAGACTGACGACCGCCTGGCACATTTCATTCAAGCCCGACGGGTCACGCGCGTTCGAGGATTCAGGTGCCGGGCCCAGCTCCTCGATCGACCCGATCGCTGCTCTCTGGACTAGAACCACGTCGATGCCGGTTCCCTTGAGTTCCAGGCGCATCGCGTCGGTAAGCGCTTCGAGGGCCGAGCCGACGGCGCCCCGGATGCCGAGCGACGGGAGCGCCGTGCGACCCTGGACAGATCCGATGTTCACGATCAGCCCGCTTCCCCCTTCGCGCATCGCGAAGAGCACCGCCTGGCTCGCCCGCACCGCGCCGGCCAAGCCTACGTTGAAAGCGTGTTCGATCTGCTCGGGCGGGGAATCCGAGACTGGTCCGAAGGTGGACTGCCGCGCGTTGTTAAGCAGCACGTCCAGGCGTCCCGCCTTGCGGCTCACCAGTTCGACGGCCGCACGCGCCGCATCCTCGCAAGCGACGTCCAGCTCGAGCACATCTATGCCGCGCGCCCAAAGGCGGTTCGCGGCGTCCCGATTTCGGCCGAAGGGCTCCCGCATCGAGGCGAAAACGCGGTGACCGCGTTGAGCGAGCGCCTCGGCCATCGATCTGCCCAGGTCCGAGCCTGCTCCGGTTATGAGTATCGTCTTCGCCACGAGCGCTTCCGCCACAGCCTCCGCGCGCCGAATCGCAAATAGGCGGAGATGTTTCTTGCCGATCGCGGCCGTTTTTGAATCCTGATGCCGCTGCAAATCCAGACGACGGTGCGGTGAAGCCGCTCAATCGGCTACGCATCCGGGTTGCGGCACCGGCGGTCGGCCAATCCCGGGCGCATCACCGGTTTGTTGACCTATCGGTAGGTTGACGATACTATCAGTGCATGAAAGCTGAAACCCGCGTCGACACCAAAGAAGCAATCCTGTCCGCCGCCCGGTCATCGGTGCAGAGGAATGGCTATAATGCCCTCAGCTATCGCGACTTGGCGGCGGAAATCGGCATCAAGAGTGCGAGTGTACATTACCACTTCCCCGCGAAGGCGGACCTCGCCGAGGCGCTTGTGGATCGCTATCGCGAGGACGCCGGCAAGATCTTCCAGGGGCTGGCGGACAAGTCGTATGACGAGGCGATGGGCGGATACATCGCGCTGTTCCGGTCATTCTTCGACGATTGCAATCAGATGTGCCTGGGCGGCTTCATGTCGGCCGAGATCACAGCGCTGCCGGAGAAGATGACGGGCACGGTCGCTGCCTTCTACGCTGCGCACATCGAATTCCTTCGCGATACGCTCAGCAAGAAGCTGCGTGGCGCCGCTGCCAAGGACCTGGACGAGCGCGCCCAGGCCATTTTCGCGGCGCTCGAGGGTGCGCAACTGATCGCGCGCGGCCGCGGCGGCGATGCTACCGTTTTCGATCGGATCGTCACCTCGTATCGCGCGACCGGCCTGATCCCCTAAGCCTTACATCTGCCAGGCGGACGCGCTCCAAAAAACGAGTCAAGCAGCTATCTATCGATTGATAGAGTTGATCTTCAGGTCGGATTTGTCTATCTATCGGCAGACAGAAGGAGATTCGCTGTGCGCCGCACCGCCGAACGTTTGATGGATCTGGCCGAGAGGCGAATGCGCGAGGCGGGCTATCATGGCTTCAGCTTTCGCGATCTTGCGGCCGAAATCGGGATCAAGAGCGCCAGCGTTCATCACCATTTCCCGACCAAAGCGGAAATGGTGATCGCCATCATGCATCGACATAATGAGCGCTTCGCCGAACTGGTAACGCCGAAGGTCGGGGAGACGCCCGCGGACGTTGTCCAAGCCTACAGGAATGCGTTCCGCAGGTCGCTGACAGAAAAGGGCGGCATGTGCCTGAACGGCCTGTTCGGGGCCGAGTCCGGAGGCTTGCCACCCGAACTCCTCACGCAGGTCGAGCAATTTTTTGTGAGCGCGGCCGCTGATCTGGCCAAGCGCATCGGCGGCCCAGATGCCGAGACGCGTGCGTTCGCGATCCTGGCCTTGCTTGAGGGAGCCCTGATCCTCGCTCGCGCCCACGGCGATGTCGCCGCCTTCGACAAGGCGACGGCGGACCTCGCCGCTGCGGAAGACGACGAGCGGACGCGAAAGGTCGCCGCCTGACCGGCATCGGACGGAAGTTTCGATCCCATAGTTCAATTTCGCTGCAACCGTGCAAGCGATCGACAGGCTTTCGAAGCACATTGGGGGTCCCCGACGCGCCCCCTGCCCCCTGGCGTCGGGCTGGCTGAGGAGCCACCTCCTGCAGCATGGCGGGCCGGGATGCGCCCTCTTACGAGACCCGGCCCGCCTATTCAGCCAATCGATCGTTCCAGATGATCATCCGCGGCTTACTTGGGTTGCTCGTGCTGGCCGGTCCCGCGACAACGCCGCGCGCTCCAGTTCCAAAAGATATCGTTTTGCCTCGATTCCGCCTGCAAAACCGGTCAGTCCTCCGCTGTGGCCGATCACGCGGTGACATGGCGCAACGATCGAGATTGGATTGCGGCCATTCGCCGCGCCGACCGCGCGACAAGCCGTCGGGCGCCCGATCGAACGCGCGATATCGCCGTAGCTGCGTGTCTCGCCGAACGGAATTTCAAGCAGTGCCGACCAGACCTGCCGTTGAAAGTCGGTTCCCCGAAAATCCAGCGGCAATTCGAACGCTCGCACCGCGCTCTCGAAATACCCGGATAGCTGGCGCTCCGCTTCATTGAGCAGATCGTTCGTGCCCTGCGCCATCGGCCCCAGCGGGACACGCCCGGGCCTGTCATTCTCCCACACGACCGCCGCCAGCCCCCGGTCGCTGGCAACAAGGCGCAGGGCGCCGACCGGCGACCGCATCGGCTTGAATTGGAGCGGTCCACCTTCCATCATGTGCATCGCCCTATCATGATCTAACGATAGATAAGGGGCTTCGTGCGATCGCCAAGCCGGCGGTGTCTCGCGTCGACGACGGATACACCTGCCGATGTGGCCCGAGTGCCTCGATGCAGCGCTCTCCATGCTCCGCTTGTATTCTGGGCGCCGATCGTCTATCTATCGAGAGATAGACAGACAAGGATATTGAGCATGAGCGACGTAGCGACTGCCATCTTGGACGCAGCCGAGAGGCGTATGCGGGTCGGAGGCTTCGGTGGGTTCAGCTTCCGGGAGATCGCAGCGGACGTCGGCATCAAGAGCTCCAGCGTTCACTACCACTTTCCCACGAAAGAAGACCTCGCTGCAGCAGTTGTGCGCCGCTACGCGGCGTGGGCGGAAAATTTTCTGGACGAAACGCTTGCTGTCGAACCGGATCCCGTGAGGGCATGGACCCATGCCTTCCGGGGAACCATCGTTGCTGGGACGATGTGTCCTTGCATCGTCATGGGCGCTGCATCCCAGGACCTGCCACCGAGCGTTGCCACTGAGGTGCGGCGCTTCTTTGAGATGCATGCTCGCAAAATGGTCGAGGCTGGTCTTGACGCGGAGCGCGCGGGCGAATTGATGGCGACGATTACCGGCGCCTCTGTTCTCGCAAACATATTCTCCGATGCCGGCGAATTTGACCGGGCTACGCGCGAGCTGCTGCCGCAGCCGATCGCGGCCTGATCGGCCAGGACGGTCTCGCAAGGTCCGCGCGAACATGCAGTCGCGTCTCGCCCCATGCTCTGCCCGGAGCTTGAGTCGCGGACGACCGCGCGAGTTTGAACCCGATGTCGTTCTGGCGGCAGCGTTACGCACGTTCGTGGCGCGCGGTTACGCCGGCGCCAGCATCGCGGATCTGACCGAAGCGATGCGGATCAGCCGCCCGAGCCTGTATCACTGCTTCGGCAGCAAGGAGGGTTTGTTCAAACAGGCTCTGGCGCTCCACGCGCGCAAGCATCTGGATTATCTGAACCGGCTTCTGGACGACGCGACCATCGGCGAGGTGGTGGAAGGGCTGCTGCGTGACGCCATGGCGGGCTCACAGCTTCCCTGCGAGGCGCACGGGTTCATGGGCTTACTGGCCGCATTGTCTGCCACAACAGAAGGTGATGAAGGCGCGCGTCAGGAGGTGGCGGCACATCAGGGCCGCGTAATCGAAACCTTGGCCGCTCGGTTCGAGCGAGCGCGCAACGAAGGCGAACTGCCGGACGACGCGCATCCCACGACGCTAGCCTATTTCCTGGAGGCGCTTGCTCACGGCATCTCGGTTCAGGTGCGCAATAGGGTGCCCGGCGATGATCGCGGCGAGCTGCTCCGATTAAGTCTCAGAGCTTTTGATCTGAGCACCGGCGCCGGCGACAACGCGACGACTCGAAAGACAAGAACTTCTGATCGAGCAGAGCCTATCCCGGCATAAATCAGGATCTCGCATCCTTCGACTTTGCGTCCGTGGCGCCATGGCCCGGCCGGAAGGTCCGGAGCGTTACCGAGTAACGCAAGCGATCCATCGGGGCGATGCTGTGCTGCCACCGATTGCGAACCCGTCCGTGCAGAAGATAGGCCGATCGCGGTTCGATTAGTACCGATTGGCGCTCCCACTGGTCTCCTTGCCGACGCCTGAACCGCAAGGCGCACGGCGCTAGAAAAGAGATGGCGACGATATCTTCAAAGGTCGGGCGATCCCGGTGCCACCCGATTCCTGCGCCGGGCGGATATTCTGTCACCATCAATTGCTCGAACAATTCGGCGGGCACGCCGGCGATCCGGCTCGCGATCTCGGTCAGGGGACGCAGACAATCGGGGATGCCGGCGTCTGCGCGGGGCTTCTGGCCAGCAAAGACATAACGATGACCGTAGGTGTAAATGCGGCGGTTAGCCTGATACCCCTGCAGCTCGAACGGCTGCGTAGGAAGGCTGTCGAAGAGGGCAGCCAACGCGCACTCCTCGCCCACCGACAACGCGTCGGGCAGATAGCGGAAGCCCTCCGGCAAGCGAGGATGGCCGAACAAGTCGGCGATAGTGGCGTCGAGCGTGCGCGGCCTGCGGACGGATTTCATTATCCGCGTTGTCCCCGTTCGTCGGCGAGTGCGGCGTGCAGCTCGCTATAGGCGCTGACCAGGGCGTCCAGTCCGAAGGCTCGATTGAGCCCGCTCGGATTGGGAAGAACCCATGCCTTCGCGCCGGCAAATGGCGTCGGCTGCAAGCCCCAGCGAACGGTCGGCTTATCCAGCATGGCCGCAATGGCACGTTTGCCGAGGAAGGCGATAGAGCGCGGCCGAAAATGCCGAACCCGCGCTTCCAGTTCGGCGCGGGCCTCCCTGAATTCGCGCAGGGGAATCTGGTCGCCCCGTCTGGTCGGTCGACGAACCGCGGCCGTAATCCCGCATCGATAGTCGGGCAGGGTCCGCCCTTCGCTTGCCGCGAGGCGCCTCGGCGTGAATCCAGCGAGATGGAGCACCTGCCAGAAGCGGTTGCTGGCGCTCGCGAAGCTATGACCGCCCGACACTGCGCCCGGCGGGGGGTTGAGACCGCAAAAGATCACGTCGAGGCGCGGCGCCAGGATGTCCGCGTCATTGCCGGTCACGCGCGAAGCATCTCCACCGCGTGTGATTTGCGGCTCAGCATCGAAAGCGGCACCGATGATGGCGCGTTGCTGTCCGTCAGGCTCGCCGCGGCATGGTCGAACGCCGCGATCTCGCCATAAGCGCGCGCGAGGATCAATGCGCCTTCGAGCGTCGCCAGGACCGCATAAGCGCGATCCTCCGATCCGCCCAGGCGATGGGCCAGATCTTCAACCGCGCTTCTGAAGAAGGTCTCAATCTCTTCCGCGACCTCGGCCGGCAAGCCGCCCGATTCGGCTCCCAGCATCCCGCTCAGGCACATGCCGCCATCGCGCTCGATCGAATGCCGGAACGCCGAGCGATAGGCGGCGATTACATCGTCGTCGCTCTCACCCGGCTGCGGTGCGACATTCTCCAGGAAGCGCTCCAGGTAACGACGGACCACGGCTGCCGCCATGTCGGCCTTGGTCGGAAAATGGTGGTGCACGCTGGCGCTCTTGATCCCGATCCTGGCTGCCAGCTCGCGGAAGCTGAAGCCGTGATAGCCGGCCTCACGCATACGCTCTTCTGCCAGATCCATCAGTTTGTCGGCGGTTTCACTCACGATATGACTCCTTCTCTCTATCGATAGATAGACGTTGACAACGGGCTTTTCCAGTCATATTCGGAGTGGGTCATCTACCTATCGATAGATAGCAAAGGAGATTAGCAATGCGTTTCGAAGGCAAGGTCGCGATCGTCACCGGCGGCAACTCGGGAATCGGCAAGGAAGTCGCCAGGCGCTTCGTCCGCGAGGGCGGCTCGGTCGTCATCAACGGCCGCAATTCCGCGAAGCTCGACTCGGCCGCGCATGAGATCGACCCGTCCGGCACGCGCGTCGCCACCTTCGTCGGAGATGTGGCCGAGCCTGCGACGGGCAAGGCCGTGGTGCAGGTTGCTCTTGATCGCTTCGGTCAGCTCGACGCGCTCTTCAACAATGCCGGCATCTTCAAGCCGACACCCTTTCTCGACGTCGACGAAGCCGAGCTGGACCGGATGCTCGGCAGCATTCTCAAGGGCACCTTCTTCACGGCGCAGGCGGCCGCTCGAGCCATGAAGGGTCGCGGCGGCGCGATCGTTCAGACGGGCTCGATGTGGGCGCTACAAGCGATCGGCGCCACGCCATCGTCAGCCTATTCCGTCGCCAAGGCCGGCGTCCACGCTCTCGTCAAGAACCTCGCGATCGAGCTGGCGTCCGAGAACATCCGGGTGAACGCGATCGCCCCCGCGGTCATCGAAACGCCCGTCTACGACACCTTCCTCTCGCCCGAGCAGGTCAAGGAGGTGCTGCCGACGTTCAATGCGTTGCACCCGCTCGGCCGCAACGGCCAGCCCGCCGACGCAGCGGAAGCTCTGCTGTTCCTGGCCTCGGATCAGGCGAGCTGGATTACCGGCGTCGTCCTCCCCGTCGACGGCGGTGTCATGGCCGGTCGGCAATAGCCCCTCCCTGACCGACCGGCCTGACGATGGCGGCGGGATCGTCCCCCTGTCCCGCCGCCATCCACACCATCACGCTTCAAAGGAGACCGACAGTGATCAAGACCGCATCCACCCACCTCTTCACGCCAGTTCAGCTCGGCGCCGTCGCCCTCAAGCATCGCGTCGTGATGCCGGCACTCAGTCGGCTCCGCGCCCACTGGCCCAGTGCGGTTCCTTCGGACCTGATGCTTGAGCATTATCGTCAGCGCGCGTCGGATGGCGGGCTCATTATCACCGAGTCCACCGCGATCGCCTCGGAAGCGCGCGCTTACCATACGGCGCCAGGCATCTGGAACGGCGCGCAGGTCGCGGCCTGGAAGCGCATCACCGACGCGGTTCACGCCAAGGGCGGTGTCATGTTCGTCCAGCTCGGGCATGCGGGTCGCGCCACCAGCGAGGCACTCTCCGGCATTCAGCCGGTATCCGCGTCGGTCGACCCGACCTTCACGGAGAACCCCAACGTTGTCGTCACCACTCCCGACGGCCTCGTGCCGCCGTCACCGCATCGCGCGCTGGAAATCGACCAGATCCCCGCGATCATCGGACAATATCGGCTCGCGGCGCAGAACGCCTTGCGCGCCGGCTTCGACGGGATCGAGATCTTCAGCGCTCAGGGACACCTGGTCGAACAATTCCTCCAGAATGGCAGCAACAAGCGGACCGACCGTTACGGCGGATCTTTCGAGAACAGGGCGCGCTTCCTGCTCGAGATCGTCCAGACGGTCGCCGGCGTGGTGGGTCGCGATCGTGTCGGCGTCCGCATCTCGCCGAGCAGCACGTTTAACGGCATGGGCGATACCGATCCGCAGGCACTGTTCGGCTATGTCGCCGAGCGCCTCGACCGGATCGGCATAGCCTATCTTCACATCATCGAACCGCGCATCAGCGGTGCCGATACGGTCGCCGAAGGGCAAGACGCGATCGCCGCCAAAGATCTTCGTCGCGTTTTCCGCGGGACGATCATCGCGGCTGGGGGGTTCACGCCGGAGTCCGCCGAGGAAATCGTTGCCGACGGGGTTGCGAACCTGGTCGCCTTCGGTCGCCACTTCACGTCGAACCCCGATCTGCCTTCGCGGATCAAGCATGGCCAGCCCCTCACACCTTACGACCGAAACACATTCTACAGCTCCGGCCCCGAGGGGTATGTCGACTTTCCCGGCTACCAGGCCGAGCAACTCATTCAGGCGGCCTTCGAGCCAGCCTGAAGGGCGCTTGCAGCCGTTATAATCCAGCTTGCGACCGTTTGGGACGGTTGCTCCTCCTACCCCAACCCACAGAGGAATGAATGATGACCCAATCCGAAAGGGCCGCCGCGTTCGCGAAGCTCCACGTCAAGGGGAGTCCCGTCCTGCTCTACAATGCCTGGGATGCCGGCAGTGCCAGAGCGATCGAGGCGGCCGGCGCGAAGGCGGTCGCGACCGGGAGCTGGTCGGTCGCTGCCGCGCACGGCTATAGCGACGGCGAGGATATTCCGCTCGACCTGGCCCTCGCGATCGTCGCACGGATCACGGCCTCGATCCAGGTTCCGCTCACCGTCGACTTCGAAGGCGGATACAGCGATGACGACAACACCCTCACCGAAAACGTTGGTCGCCTGCTCGATCGCGGCGTGATCGGGATCAATTTCGAAGACCGGGTCGTCAAAGGGTCCGGCCTCTACCAGATCGACCGGCAGGCGCGGCGGATCGCCGCGATCCGCGCGGTCGCCGAGACGCGCCGAATTCCGCTCTTCATTAACGCCCGAACCGACCTGTTCCTCGGTCGCGGCGGCCAACATTCCTCGGAGATCGGCGCCGCGCTCGATCGAGCCAGGGCGTACGCGGACGCAGGCGCCTCGGGGTTCTTCGTCCCTGGCCTTGAGGACGACATATTGATCGGCCGGATCGTCGAAGGATCCGCATTGCCCGTCAACGTGATGGTGATGGAGGGTGTCCCGGCCAACGACCGTCTGGCCGCGCTCGGCGTGGCGCGGATCAGCTACGGCCCGATTCCCTATATCGACACAATGCGGACGCTCCAAAACGCGGCGGCCGGGGTGCTTTCCTGACGCAAGCCACGTCAAACGCGTTCGGGGGGTGCTCTCATCCGGCGCTCCCCGTATCGAGCGCGATCGAGCTGCCGGTCGGCACCGCCAGACGTACCGCAATGCGCGCATCGTCGACGTGGCGCTCCAGATGTCCGCCGATATGGCCGGCCAGAAAGTCGACGATGGTCTTGCCCGCGCCACCGCCACGCGTCGACAGGCCGCAGCGCTCGTTCACGACCGAGCAGACGAGATGCTGGTCGATCATCCGCGTCTCTACGACGATGTCGCCACCCGGACGGCCATGTTTGGCCGCGTTGGTGATAAGCTCGCTCATGATCAGGCCGATGCGCCAGGCATGTCCAGCCGGGAGCACGATTCGTTGTTCGCAACAGCGAAGGACGAGACGGCGGCCGGAGGTCAGGAGCTGGGACGCTGCGCTGCAGACGGTCTCGAGGTAGCCAGCGACCTCGACAGCGCCGGTTAAAGGCGCCTGGAGAGCGCGGTGCATTTCGGCGATGGCGAAGAGACGGTCCCGGGCGGCGGTCAGCGCGGCCCTGCTTTTGGCGCTCGTCATGGCCGTCGCCGCGAGCGACACACCCGCAATCGCGACAGCGTACTCGTTCAGCATCCGGTGATTATATTCTTGAAGCAGGATGATCGAGCCCGGTGCGTCGGCACAGGTCTCGTGTTTCATATGGACACCCAACATTTGAAGCTCCGAGTAATGATGGACCGGTGACTATCAGGCCGATCCGCAACTCGATTGTTGGTTGATGTCGAATTTGAACAATAGCGATGACGTCGCTGCGCTGTCCACGATGGTTGTCGCCCCGACAAAGGCCGAATGTCCTGGTGATTTAGCAACTAAAGAGCGCATGTGTCGCTGTGCGTAGCCCTGCCATCGGCTCTCAAGTGCGTAAGACCCGCGCGTCAATCACCCTATCCGGCCCGATTCATTCCTTACGTCAGCTTACGCCTTCTTATTGGCGTAAGGACGGATGCAAAGGCCAGTTGGACATGTTCTTCCAAGGATCCGAACATGTCCGACGCGAACGCTACCTCCGCTCCAGACGCGCGGTTCCACAATCTGCTGGTGATGAGCCCGCTCGCGGCGGCACCTTCCGCTCTCGATGCAGATCGGTGCGCTGCTCGTCCACGTATCGCGCCCCGCGGACTTGATGCACGTGAGCACGGCGCCGTGATGCTCGCGACGACAGACGGAAAGGAAAGCCTTCGCGGCTCGGGCCGTCTCCATCGACTTGCGGTCGTTTGCTTCGGCGTTCCACCTCGGCCCAATAAGCTCGCCGACCCGCGTCTGGAGGGGCTGCGGCGTTATGCGGTGGCCGTGGCGCACGACACTGAACGCGCAGCGAGTCGCGAGCGAGACGAACTCGTCGCCCTTGGTTTTTCCGATCATCAGATCCTGGTCGCGGCGGCGACGGCCGTTCGCTTCAGAGCGAAGCGCGGGCAAAATCCCTGGCGGCACCTCGCCTTCGCAAACCTCATCCGGATCGTCCTCGGGAAGATCCGTCAGCTCCTCGAAGGCCGCCTCCTGACGCTCGTCTCCGCGAGCGTGATGACCGTGTCGATCGCGGCATTGGCCGGATCGGGCGTTTGCGTCCCGGAAGTGATACCGCTCAGCATGGGCAACGCATTTCGCCGCCGCAATTATCTATCGATCGATAGATAGCTGTTGACTCCGGATATCTGACTCGACATACCCGATTTGTAACCGATCAACCGATAGATAGACTGCTGCAGAAAGGGCGGGACTGGCAATGACGATTTCGCAGGTGCGTGTCTCTGAGCTTGCTGCCGCGCCGCTCCGCGGCAGCCAGGTCGGTCTTCCCGACGATCTCGCGAGGATCCCACCATCATGACCGATGACTGATTTGCGAGCTGGCGCTGCCTGTCCGAAACCAGGGGGGTTCAACCGTCAAGTTAGACGCTGAGCCTTCAAGACAGTCACCGCCTTCTTCAACCATCTGCAGCCTGATCCTGAAACGGAAAGAGGCCCGCTCCCGGCCAGGGTGCGGGGATAGTGGTGTGCGGCCGCCGAAGCCGACAAATCCACTTCCGGTTTCCGTCGATGGCAGGTGCAAACTGAACGAGGGATATCGTGACATATTCTGAAGCCATCGACACAAGCCCGTTAGCCGCTGACGAGGATCCCGGTAAGCGCCGCACCAGGATATGGCTTGCCACCGGGACAGCTATAGTTTTGCTCGTCGGCCTGGGAGAGGTGGGCTCGCACCTACTGTTCGCTCCACCGCCGGCCGCAGCGGCACCTGCCCCGACCGTCACGGTCAGCACCCCCCTCCAACGTCAGATCGGTCAGCGGCTCAGTTTCCTCGGCCAATTTGCTGCGGTGAAGCAAGTCGAGCTGCGTGCCCAGGTCGGCGGAACCCTGAAGGGCGTGTTCTTCAAGGACGGAGAGGTCGTGCGCCAAGGGCAGCTCCTCTTCCAGATCGATCCCGAACCCTACCTGATAAAGCTGGCGCAGGCGTCAGCCGAGCTCGAGGCCGCCAATGCGCGCCTCAACCTCGCCACTCATCAATTGGCGCGCGCCCAATTGCTCAAGAGTACCGACGCCGGATCGACCGAGAATGTCGAGCAGAAAAACGCCGACAAGCTCTCCGCCCAGGCGGCGGTTGACGGCGCGCGCGCGCTTGTGCGCGATGCGCGTTTCGATCTCGACCGTACCCGAATCGTGGCACCCTTCACGGGCCGGATCGGCACGCATCTCGTGTCAGCCGGAAATCTTGTCGCCGGAAACCGCGCGGGAAGCGGATCGACCACGTTGCTGGCCACGCTCGTTTCGCTGGATCCGATCTGGCTGAACTTCGACATGAGCGAGTCCGACTATATGACCTTCCTGCGTCAGCGCGGACGGGTCGGCGGTCCGGTCAAGAATCAGGTCCAGATCGCGCTCGCCGACGAGACCAGCTTCAATCGGACCGGCACCCTCGATTTCGTCGATAACACGCTCGATCGCGGCAGCGGCACCATCCATGCGCGCGCGACCCTGCAGAACGCCGACGCATTGCTGACCCCCGGCGCATTCGGGCGCGTGCGCCTCGCCGTGTCGGGCCCCACCACAGTCATGCTCGTCCCCGATGCCGCGGTCCTCTCGGACCAGGCCGACCATGCCGTCCTGATCGTCGGCAAGGACAATGTGGTCGGTCAGAAGAAGGTCGAGGTGGGCGAACTGCGCGGCGGCTTGCGGGTCATCCGCTCAGGCCTCGCGCCCACCGACAGAGTCATCATCGACGGCATCCCGACCGTCAAGGTCGGCGCGCCGATCACACCTCAGGCCGGCGCGATCCGGTTCGCAGCCGATCAGGACTGACCGCCATGAGAATCGCCCACTTCTTCATCGACCATCCACGCTTCGCGGCCGTGCTGAGTATCTTCATCACGATCGCGGGCCTCGTCACGATGCTCTTTCTGCCGATCGCGCAATATCCGAGCATCGTCCCTCCCACGATCGACATCACGACCAGCTTTCCCGGCGCGAGCGCGGACACGATCGCGCGCACGGTCGCCACGCCGCTCGAGCAAGCGGTGAACGGTGTCGAGAAGATGGATTACATCACCAGCCAGTCGACCAGTGACGGCAATCTTACGACCACCGTCTATTTCAAGATCGGCAGCGACCCGAACGTCGATCTGATGCTGACGCGCAACCGGGTCGAGGATGTTCTGTCGCGCCTGCCGCCCGAGGTTCAGCAGCAGGGTGTCCACGTCAACAAGACGATCAAGGCATTGGTCCTCGGCGTCCATGTCTACTCGCCTGACGGGTCGCGCAGCCCCGAATATCTGAGCAATTACATGCTCAAGATCCGCGATCAGATCGCACGCCTTCCGGGCGTGTCCCAGTTCTGGTCGGTCGGCCAGCGCGACTATGCGATGCGCGTCTGGATCGATCCGGACAAGGCCGCCGCCTACAATATCAGCGCCAAGGAGATCCTTGCGGCGCTCCGCGCGCAAAATGCACAGGTTTCGACCGGACGCCTCAACGCTCCAGTCGACGGGGCGAAATCCAATGGCGCCTATGAGGTGAACGTCGAAACGCAGGGCCGTCTCACGAGCCCGGAGCAATTCGGCGCGGTCATCGTCAAGTCCGACCCGCAGGGCCGCGTCACCCGCATCCGCGACATCGGCCGG